>MDTD01022635.1_pt1 | contig 22547 bp, 24 predicted proteins | sample 811221 | NCBI WGS metagenome assembly MDTD01 (sample SAMN05326646, study PRJNA326480) | marine metagenome | isolation source: seawater | place: Pacific Ocean: South West | collected 2011 | reverse complement strand
TTCAAGCTTGCCGCGATACTGGTTGTCTTGGTAGGTCGAACTCATCGATATCTCCGACGCAAAAACTACATCATTGTATGAAAACACACAAGAGAGGTTCTTATGCGGAGTTCATACATCGACGTAGGATTGGTCGGAGGTGCCGGCGGGGCGGGATACTACGTGTCCAGATACCCCTCGTAGATGATCTTTTCGTCGCCGTCGAGGCTAATGCTCTGATTGTGCTCAAACTGCCGGTATGCATCGCGGACATCGGAGACCATCACCAGGTCGGGGTTCATCGCGCGGATGTCGTCCATACTCATCTCCGGCTTGCTTTCCACGATCAGCCCCTTGATATGTCGCAACAGCGGCTCATAATCGGCGTTCAGGTTCGGCACGAGAAGGATCTCCTGCCCGTTCAGGCGCAGGCGCTGCTTCGCCTGCTCGTAGTTTTTCGCCTTCACGATGTTTCCGCTGCAGATCTCGCCGAATCCCCGCTGTCCACGGTTAAGGATGTTCCCCATGAAGTGAACCTTGATCGTGTTCATCATGATCGGGCTGTTTAGCGGGATTCCGGCGGCGGTTACCACCTTCTCGTTGCGATGGACGTAGCCCTTTTTCAGCGCGAGACGCAGCGCATTCTGGATCATGAGATCGGAATCGTTCACGTGCTCCGTCAGCAGGGGATAGATGCCCCAGTGAAGCAGCAGCTGCCGGTAGACCACCTCCGAGGTGGTGACCGCGATCACCGGTTGCTTGGGCCGGTATTTGGACAGCAACCGGGGACTGTTGCCGCGCAGGGACGGCGCAACGATCGCGGCGGCGTCCACGTCGGTGGCAACCACGTACGCTGCCTTGGTGATCGCGTCGGCGATGTCGTTGCTGGACTTGTGGAAAAAGAAGTACTCCTTGCTTCGCTGGATATACTCGTCGGACTGTTCCACTTCCAGCGCGATACGGTGGAGGGTCCGTACGGACTCCACGGGGTACTTCCCGCCGGCGGTTTCGCCGGAGAGCATCACGGCGTCGGTTCCGTCGAAGATCGCGTTGGCGACGTCGGTCAGTTCCGCGCGCGTCGGCTTCGGATTGTTGATCATCGAATCCAGCATCTGCGTGGCGGTAATGACCGGTTTGTTCTGCAGGTTGCACTGCGCGATGATCCGCTTCTGGGCCAGCGGGATCTGCGCCGTTTCCAGCTGAACCCCGAGATCGCCGCGGGCCACCATGACACCGGAAGAGAGGCGGGCGATCTCGTTGATGTTCTCGAGGCCCTCCTCATCTTCGATCTTCGATATGATGCGAATCGGCGCCTTTGCCTTGTCCACGATCTGCTGGATCGTCTGGACATCCTTCGGCTTGCGGATAAACGACGCGGCGATGAAATCCACGCCCATCTTGGCACCGAATTCGATATCGGCGATGTCCTTTTCCGTCACCGCCGGAAGCTGCGTTTTGACGCCGGGGACGTTGACGTTCTTGCGACTGCCGAGAATGCCCCCGTTGCGGACGACGCAGTGGATCCGTTCCTCGTGAACCTCCTCCACCTCGAGGTCAACCAGACCGTCGGCGATGAAGATATGCCCGCCGGGGTGAACCTCCTCGGGGAGGTTGGCGTACGAAATGCTCAGCAGGTCCGCGGTTCCCTCCACCTCTTCCGTCGTCAGGATGATCGTATCGTCGCGATTGAGGGTGATCGTGCCGCCGTCCTTGACCAGGCCGGTGCGGATCTCCGGTCCTTTGGTATCCAGGAGCAGTGCCACGGGAATGCCGGTTTCGCGGCTCGCCTGCCGCAGCATCTCCATTCGCCCCTGCTGCTCCTCGTGAGTGCCGTGGCTGAAGTTGAACCGCGCGATGTTCATGCCGGCGCGCAGCAACTCCTTCATCATGTCGAGGTTGTCGACCGCGGGGCCCATGGTGGCTACTATCTTGGTTTTTCTGAGCATAGACGCCTCAACAGTAGTGAAAAAGCGGCGTCGTTTCCAGACCCCGTGCGGGGGCGGCGTCGGGGTCGGCGGCGTCACGAACCGGCGGCGTTGTCGGTGGTGTCGTCCTCGTCCTCAGTTTCTTCGTCGGACGCGAGCAGAAACCCGTACTCCTGGGACGAGACGACGCTCGCGGTTTCCTCGTCCGGGTCCTCCTGGTCCAGGATCAGATCGATCTCTTTGCGGACCTGGTGGTGGGCGTGCTGCGCCGTCGTCAATCGCTCGGAGTACGCAGACACGGCATCGGAAAATCCCAGGTCGCCGCGGGCGAACTGCTCGAGAAAATCCGAAAACGCCACGACCGTACGGCGGAGCGAGCGGAGATAGGACGCGCGGTTGATGAGGTAGGGGTTTTCCTTCAGGGAGGAGAACATTCGCATGAGGGTCGCATCGATGAAGAATACGTCCTCCAGGACTTTGTCGCGGAAGTACTCGGCGTCGACATCCAGCCGCAGGCCGGACTCCACGGTGCGCAGGATCGAGTGCAGGAAGAACAGATTGTCCTCGTAATGCACCTTTGACGCCATAGCTCCCCCCCTCGGAATGATTGACACACGTACCCTGGCGTGGTATCTTCGCGCGACCTTCTTGCTACCACAGATGGTATCAAATCGGTAGTCGCAAGTCCATAAGGAGGAACTACAGTGCGAACTTACGAAGCTATGTGCGTGTTTCGCGCGGATCAGGAGACGTTCAATGCAGGCGTCGAAACGGTCCGGGCGGAGCTCCAGAAACTGGGCGCCACCATCGACAAAGAAGAGGACATGGGCGTCCGGACCCTTTCTTTCCCCATCAAAAAGGAACTTCAGGCACACTACTACTACTACGTGTGCAAGATGGACCCGGAGAAGGCCCATCAGACCGAGCAGGCGCTGCGTCTCAAGAACGAGCTGCTCCGGTTCCTGATGGTGCGCCAGGACGACTAGTCCCACAGGAGGTCCGAAATGGCTGACATCAACCACGTCACGCTTGTTGGTCGCCTCGTCCGGGACGCTCAACTGAAATACACCAATGGTGGACTTGCGATCTGCGAGTTCTCGGTGGCGATCAACAACCGCCGCAAGCAGGGTGACGAATGGGTCGACGAGGCCCATTTCTTCGATGTAACCGTCTTCGGACGCCAGGGTGAAGCGATTCAGCGCTACCTGGTCCAGGGGAAACAGGTCGGAATTGAAGGACAGCTCCGACAGGACCGCTGGCAGAACCAGGAAGGCCAGAATCGCAGCAAGGTCGGTATCGTCGCCAACAACGTGATGCTCCTTGGCGGACGCGACGGAGGCGGTTCCGGTGGTGGATCCCAGGGCGGAGGCGGACGCAGTGCCGGACCCTCCGGGCCCCAGGGCGGGCAGAGCGGCGGAAACGCCGGAAACGCCGGTGGGTACGGTGGCGGGGATGACTTCCCCGACGACATTCCGTTTTAGCACAGAAAAAACACGAGAAGAGAACCATATCCAGGAGGATAAAGGTGTCTGACGAGAACAGAGGCAGAGGTCAGGATGATGGACGCGGTCGGGACGACCGCGACGGCGGACGCGACGGAGGTCGCGGCTTTCGTCCCCGCGGTCGGGGGCATTTCCGCCGCAAGGTAGACAAGATCAAGGTCCACAACCTCGTTGTGGACTACAAGCGACCGGAAGTACTGCGCCGGTTTCTCACCGAGAGCGGCAAGATCCTGCCGCGACGCATCACCGGTACATCCGCGAAGAACCAGCGCAAGCTGGTCCGCGAGATCAAGCGGGCCCGGTACCTGGGGCTGCTTCCGATGGGTTGAGCCGGGGCGGAATGGGCGGTTCGTCGATGTCTGTGCGGGAGGCGGTTCCGTTACTGCTTGCCGCGGTGGCGGGCGTGCTGCTCTTCTACTCCGGTGTGTTTGCCGTTCTGTTTGCCGTTCCGGTGCAGGTTATCTTCACCAAGGACGGTCCGCGGAAAGGCATAGCGGCGGCGGGAGCGACGGCGGTTGCGATCGTGGTGTTTCACCTTTCGCAGGTGATGCGCATCGATTCGGTTCCGTCCGAGACGCTCCGTCTGCTGTTTCTGGATTCGCTCATGCCGGTGGGCCTGCTCATCGGTCTGGCGGTGTTCAATCTTGATCATCGCCACCCGTGGTGGGGCCGGCTGATCGCAGGATCGGTCGTGGGGGTTCTCGGTGCTGTACCGAGTCTCCGGATTCTCGCCCAGGCTGGTGAGGGAACCGGTCCGCTCAGTGATCAGCTGACGGCGATGGTGGAGGCCCTGGGGATGACTGAACGCCCCGACGCCTTTATCCGGATGGTTCGGACAGTGGCTCTGAACACGATCGGCGTCGGCATCGTCGGAGCGATCGCAGCCAATAGCTGGATCGGACGAAGCATCGTTTTGCGACGCTACGGTCTGAGCCAGAGCCTGCGTCCCGCACGGGTGCCCGAACGTATGGTGTGGGTCGTCATCGTCGGTCTGGCGGTGGTGCTCGCGACCTGGATCGGAGATGTGCCGCTGGTGGCACCGGTCGGGTGGAACGCACTGTTGATCGGGGCGTTTTTCTTCGGCGTGCAGGGTGTGGGACTGATTCAACACCTTTTGCGCCGCCGGGGCATGGCTCCGCAGGGCGAACGCTGGGTTGCGACGGGAGTTCTGATCCTGTTGCTGATTCCCGGCGTCAACGTGGTGGCGCTGATTGGCGTACCGCTGCTCGGTATGAGTGAAGTTTGGGTAGACTACAAAAGGGGAGACGAGTATGAAGGTCATTCTGAACACTGACGTGGCCAACCTCGGTGAAGAGGGAGATATCTGCACCGTCGCGCCGGGATATGCGCGCAACTACCTGCTCCCGCAGGGACTGGTTCTCGAGGACAACGCCCGCAACCGGGCGGCGATCGAGGAACGACGCGCCGAGATCGAGGCGCGAAAGAACGAGAAGCGTCGCCAGGCGGCGTCGATCAAGGAGCAGATCGAGTCGGAGCCGCTGGCGATCCGCATGACCGCCGGTACCAACGGGAAGCTGTTCGGATCGGTGAGTGCCGCGACGATCGTGGAACAGCTGGCTGCGCGCGGCATCGAGGTTGAGCGCAAGAAGATCGAGGTTCCCGAGAACACGATCAAGACGATCGGTAACTTCAAGGTGCGTATCCGCCTGTACGGTGATGAAGAGGCAACCCTCGCGGTCGCCGTGGAAGCGAGCAACGCCCGGGAGATCGAGGCTGAGAAGGCGAAGGCCGAGACGGCAGAGCCTGCCGAGACCGAGGAGCCCGCTGAGGCCAGTGCCGACGCCGAAACGGCAGACACCGCCGAGGCCGAGGGTGAGGGCGATGAAGCGCTCGATCCCGAAGTGATGGCGATGCAGGCTGCCGCCGAGGACGCCGAGGCGACCGAAGACGAAGAGTAAGCCGTCCCCATGGAAGGGCGGCTTCCCCCGCACAATCTTGACGCCGAGGTAGCCACCCTCGGCGCAGTTCTGCTCGATGCGCCGGCGATCACCCGTGTGGTCGACTACGTTCGGCCCGACGATTTCTATCGCCAGGCGCACGGCAGAATTTTCGAAGCGATCCTGCACCTGTGGGACCGCGGCGAAAGTATCGACCTGATCACCCTCACGGCGGAGCTGCAGGCCAACGGACAGTTGGACCGCGTCGGCGGTGCCGCGTACATTTCCTCGCTGACCACGGCGGTGCCGACGAGCGCTAACGTGGAGTACTACGCCCAGATCGTCCAGCAGACGAGTCTGCGGCGGCGCCTGATCACGCTGGCGGCTGAGATCACTGAAAGCTGTTTCGACGACACGATTCCCACCCGTCAGGTGATCGAGGAGGCCGAGCGCCGAATCTTCGAACTTGCGGAGACCAACCAGACGCAGGGCTTTCAACCGGCAAAGGAGGTCGTCAAGCGCACCGTCGATGCGATCGAAAAGCTGTACCACAACCAGGACGATTTCACCGGCGTTCCGACCGGGTTTCACGCGCTTGACAACATGACCAGCGGGTTTCAGAACAGCGAGTTCATTATCATCGGTGCCCGCCCCTCGGTGGGAAAGACCGCCTTCGCCCTGTCGATGGCGGCCAATATCGCCATCGGTCGAAAGATCCCGGTCGGAATATTCACCCTTGAGATGAGCGATATGGCGCTCATGCAGCGTCTGATCGCCAGTGAAGCGCGCATTCCCAGTCAGGTGATCCGGACCGGTATGCTCCGCACCTCGGATTTTGCCAACCTGACGAACGCGGCCAGCCGCATATACGATTCGCCCCTGTGGATCTCGGATACACCGGGAATGCGGCTTCTCGATCTCCGCGCGCAGGCGCGACGTATGGTGGGCCAGCACGGCGTTCGCATTCTGATCGTTGACTACCTGACGCTGATTACCAACGAAAACGCCGAACTCGCGCGTCACGAACAGATCGCGGAGATTTCCCGGTCCCTGAAGGCGCTCGCCCGAGAGCTCGAGGTTCCGGTGATTGCACTGTCGCAGGTGTCGAGGGACACGGAGGGAAAACGGCCGTTGTTGTCGAACATCCGTGAATCGGGCAGTATTGAGCAGGACGCAGACGTTGTGCTGTTCCTGCATCGCGAACGGAACCTCGAAAAGGAGTCCACGGAAACGCTGAACGTCATCGAGACCGAACTCATCGTTGCCAAGCAGCGAAACGGTCCGGTCGGCACGATCCAGATCGCCTTCGTCCCGCGCTATACGAAATTTGAGAATCTGGCCGATGATATGGAAGAGGGAGGATGAACCGATGGACCTGACAACGATGTACGATTTTGAGGACCTGACCAACGAAGCCGAGCGGCTGGTCATTGAAGAGCTTGGTCGCCAGCTTGAAGAGCGCGGCGAGCGCGCGTGCCAGTCGGACGACTGCGTCCTTGACATGGCCGCCTACGCGCTCAACAAGGTTCGGCCGATGTACCGAGTGAATCTGTTGGGGCGACTGTACGCCGACACCCTGATGGAAGAATACGGCGAGGAGATTCGTCGTGCCGTCACCCAGGCTATCGACAAAATCTCCTCGGACTACGCCCGCTAAAAAACCACGGCCGTCGCCGACAGTGCTTCCGGCGACGTTATGACGACGGCGCCGGCTCTCCGCTTGTGGGATCAAACGAGTCGGTGCGTTCGTCGATCGTGGGATCCTCTGCGCTGTCGAAACGGTGCATGGGCGCCCCATCCTCCGCCGCCGGCTCAGGTCCCTGGGGACCGATCCCGGCGCCACTGATAGCGATTCGCTGAGACGCCAGATCCGTATTCTCGAGATTGAGGCTGAGGTACTGTTCCGTCGCCAGGCGATCGCTGGAGGCGTAGAATCGTCCGTCCGGGCGCAGGGCCACCCATGAACCGTTTGTCCCGGCGACGACGTAGAAGTCCAGGACCGGCTGCCCGTCTTCGCGATCGACCACAGATACCGTTCCGTCGCGGTTGAGACTGTAGAGAAACTCGCCCTGCTGATAGATCCGACGCGGGATGTGGGCCTGGTTGCGGAGCATCTCCGTGATCCGGGAGCCGTCCCAACGGAGTACACCGCCACGGTCGTCGAGAGTGGTGTACGCGGTTCCGGTAACGGGATCGTGGATCAGCTCGGCGTCGAGGTACTCACCGGGGATTTCGAGAATCGTCCGCCGGCGGTCGAGGTTGACGCCCTCGAACACCTCGATCACGGTACTGATCTCGCCGGCGTTGTCGGAACGAACCCCGATGGCGAACAGCCGGCCGCGGCGCTCGTCAAAATCGAGGAAGAAGACGAGGTCACTCTCGCTTTCGAGCGGCACCGTCTCTCGGGTCCGGGCGTTTACCCGGAGAACCGCGGAATCCAGCAGTCCCTGGGCGGCTTTGCCGATAAACACACCGCGGGAGGTGCGGATCGCCGTTTGCAGTCCCCGGCCGCGGTATTCGAGAATCGCTTCACCGGTGCGGCGGTCCCGGAGGTCCAGGACGCCGGAGCGGGACAGGGTCAGCAGCTCGTCGCGATAGACGTCGACGGCAATGAGGCCCGTTGCAACGTCGAAACCGAGCATTCTCAGAGACTCGTCGCCGATGCGGTAGTTCTGGATTCTGCCGTTGCGGTTTTCCGGCGTCCAGAGCACCACGTCATCGTCGTCGGTCGGGACAAACCGCGCCCCGGCTCCCACGGGGATTTCGACCATGTTCTGCCTCACGAAACTCGTGTCCGTGACGGACCCGGTCTGGGCGCCGAAGAAGTCGCTGGCGATCGATATGACGCGGTTGGCGGTGAGCATGTGGAGGTGTTCACCCGTGAGGTGCAGGTCGGTAATCTCCTCGAGGGCGGGGCTTGCGAACGCCACGGGGCGCGATTCGAAGGGGAGCCACCGGAGGATATCACCGGTCGGCGTTCCCGCGAAAAAGCCGCGGCCGGCGACCTCGACGGGGTTGGCGTTGTCCGGAAATTCCCGACGAGTGGCGTAGCGCTGCTGGAGCTCGCCGTCCGCGAATCGGTAGCGCCGGACCGACCGGCGACCACCGAAGGACGTGGAAAGGACGACGATATCACCGGTAGACGGATCGATGGAAATATCGTCGATCTCACCGGCGGCGACACTGTCAACGCGATCTCCACTGAGCAGATCGATCACCACGAGGGTCCCGTCCTGGCCGCGGGCGGCGGCGAAACGGCGGGTCTGCAAGAGCGCGGGGAGCGAGAGTCCCCGCGGTCCCTGGAACTCCGCGACCGAACGCCCGGTGACGATGGACCGGTAGGTGATCATGCCGTTGGCGGAGGTGTAGGTCATGACGCGTTCCTCGCTGTCGGCGATGACCATCCAGCCAACGATGCCGGTGTCCCGTCGCAGGAACGGGAGCGGTCGGCCGGAGTCGCCGTCGAGCACGCGGATGCTCTGCAGCGACGGCGTCGCGTACATGAGATAGGACCCCCGGGACGAGACGGTCATGGTAAGAACCTCGTCGTCGGGTGTGTGGAGAAAGATGCGCTCTCCGTTGGCCCAGTCCCACACGGTGATACGGTTGCGCTGGCCGTCGGTGGAGTACAGCGCAACCTTCTGGCCGTCGGGGTAGACGGTCATGGCGTGAATGGGCAACTGGTCGGCGCGGATGCTCTGCAGCAGGCGTCCGGAGTCCACATCCCACACCATGAGTTTGCCGTCGGCACCGGCGGAGAAGAGGCGTCCTCCGTCGGGGCTGTAGCTCAGGGCAGTGACGGCGTCCTCGTGACCCGACCGGACGGTAATCGGTGGCATGGCGAGGGCCGCGGTCAGCGGGAACGCCAGAAGCATCGTGATCAGAACGGAAATACGTCGCATGGTGGCTACCCCCGGGCAAAAAACAGGATATCGTTGAACAGCGCGAAGAACATGAGTCCCAGGATGATGACGTTGCCAACCATCTGGTAGTGGTACACCACCCGGGGATGAAGCGGCCGGCGCAGGATGAGCTCCGCCGCGGTCAGGACGATCTGTCCCCCGTCGAGAACGGGGATCGGAAGCAGGTTCATGAAAAACAGCGTGACACTGATCAGGCTGAGAAAGTTGAAAAACGACAGCAGTGCGCGGCCGACACCGGCCTGAGCGCTCGCCGTGGCGATCTCTCCCACCATGTAGGTGATCCGTACCGGACCCATGAGCGCCTGGTTCAAATCCACCCCTGCGAACAGCAGACCGATTCCGCGGACGGTGAGGACCAGCGTCTCCACGGCCTGACGGGCACCCTCGATAACGCCGCCGAGAAGCCCGTACGCGGGCGTATGAACCTGCAGGGTCTCATACGCGATGCCGAGAGAGGGGTTGCCGGCGTCGTCGGTATCCGGCACCACCGTCACGCTCCGGCGGTCGCCGTCGCGTTCGACGGTTATGTCCACCGAGGTCCCCTGGGCGTTACGAAGCGCCTGTTCAACGGCGATGGAGTGGGGCGTTGCGGTGCCGTCGACGGCCACGATACGGTCTCCGGGTTCGATGCCGGCGATTCCCGCGGCGGCGTCGGCGCTGACATGGGCGACGACCGGATCGACCCAGGGATACACGCCGATACGGCCGGCGCCGGTCTGGGTATCCAGCTCCGGCGTCAGGCTGAGGGCAAACTCGCGACCGTCACGCGCCACCGTGAGTTCGAGATCCTGCTGCGCCGACTGGCCGATGATCGTCTGCAGGTCACGGAAGGTGGAGACCTCGGAACCGTCGATCGCCACGATCCGGTCGCCCGTCTCCAGCCCCGCTTCCGTTGCCGCCGACGGAGCCGATCCAAAATCGCTCGCCAGAACCACGCGGTTCGGAAAGGTGTGAATCGTGTATCCGATGATCGCGATCGCCGCCAGCACCACTACCGCGAACAGAAAGTTGACCACGGGGCCGGCAAGCAGGATGATGATTCGGCGCCAGGGCCGGGCGCCGTAGAAGTCTCCCTCTTCCACCTCGATCCGGGAGCTTCGGTTTTGCCACGCCCGCAGCAGGGCGTGTTCACCCTTCATCTTGCAGTAGCCGCCGATCGGCAGCCAGCTGATGCGGTACTCGGTACCGCCGCGAGTGAAGGACCAGATCTTCCGTCCCCATCCGACGCTAAACGCCTCGACGGTGACGCCGTTGGCCTTTGCGGCGACGAGGTGACCCATCTCGTGAAGAAAAATGACCAGACCAAGGCCCAGAAGGCCGATCAGGACGTTGAGCATATGCAGAAACTCCTAAACGCCATACAGTATCACGCAGCTGTAGAAAAAGAATGGCGCCGCGAACAGGGCAGAGTCAATCGAATCGAGGAGACCGCCACGACCGGGGATCACCTGCCCGGAATCCTTGACCGACGCGGATCGCTTGAAGCCGGATTCCACGAGGTCGCCGACGATCGCGCTTGCACCAACCAGCGCCCCGAACAGCACGTGCAACCCCCGTGGACCCGGGATGATATCGGGGCGCAGCGAACCGGCGATCACGATGACGGCAACGCTTGACAGGAATCCGGCGACAAACCCCACCAGCGACTTGTTCGGACTCACCGCCACGACCGGCGGCGCGCCCTTCGGCGTGGTGTGGGGACCGAATATCCGTCCGAAAAACCAGGCCAGGCTGTCGTTGAGGTACACCGACAGAAAGAAGATCAGAATCAGTTCCGAGTTGAACCGGAAACTCACCAATCGTGCGGCGTGCCAGGCAAACATGCCGGGGTACACCAGCAGAAAGAGATGAGCGCTCACCACCGGAACGATCTGGCTGATCTCGGAGTCCCGGCGTTTGAGGACCTGCACCGCCATGATCAACGCGGCGCCGATCGTCAGCGTCGGTACCACGATCGCGGAGGCGCCCAGTCCGGCCATGAACGGGCGCCCGTCGAGGAGGGCCGACACGTAACCGATCGTGGGAATTGCGGCACCGACGATGGGCACCAGGACCGAGTGTCCGGGGTAGTCACGCGCCGAGGCCGGAAAAAAAAACGCCGCCTCGCGGGCGGCCAGAGCAGACGCGGCCACGACCAGAAAGCCGAAGGCCGGAAGTCCCTGGGTGCGCCCGGCAAAGGCGCTCACGGCCAGGAGCGGAATTCCAAGGAAGAATACGAGCAGGCGAAACAGGGTGTTGCGACTCATCGCATGCCTCCAAAGTTGCGTTTGCGGTGGCTGAAATCGGTGATCGCCTCACGCAGGTCGTCGCCGGTCCACTCGGGCCACAGACGCGGACTGAAATAGAGCTCGGCATAGGCGCACTCCCAGAGGAGGAAGTTGCTGATACGCTTTTCGCCACCCGTGCGGATGACCAGATCGGGGTCGGGCATCTGCGGAAGGTCGAGGTGCGCGTGAAGGTCGGCCTCGCGGATCTGTGGCAGGTGGTCGGCGGTCCGACCCTCGATCCAGCGATTCACCGCCCGGACGATCTCGTCGCGACCTCCGTAGTTGACCGCCAGATTGACCGTGATGGCGTCGTTGTCGGCGGTTTCACGCGTAACCGTTGTGATCTCCTGCCGCACCTCGTCGGGAAGACCGTCGAGATTCCCGCTGTGGGTCACCCGGACGTTGTTGTCGCGGTAGAAATCGTACTGATCGCGGAGGTTGCGGGCCACCAGGCCCATGATAAAGGAAACCTCTTCCTCCGCCCGCCGCCAGTTCTCCGTTGAAAATGCGTACAGGGAAAGAAACTCGACGCCCTGCCGGATTCCCTCCAGAACGACGCGTTTCGCGGCCTCGATGCCCTCGCGGTGACCGCGGGTACGGCGCATTTTCCGCATCGTCGCCCAGCGGCCGTTTCCGTCCATGATGATTCCGATATGTCGTGGTGTAATGGACACGCTCGGGTCGGACATCAGATCTCCAGGATCTCGGTCTCCTTGGCGTCCAGCGCAGCGTTGATCTGCTCGATGTACGAATCGGTCAGGGACTGGATCTTTTCCTCGCCGCGCTTGAGATCGTCTTCGCTGATATCGCCGTTCTTCTCCTGCTTTTTCAGCTCGTCGTTGGCATCACGGCGGATATTCCGGATCGCCACCCGCGCCTGCTCGGCGGTGTTCTTGGCGAGTTTCACGATTTCCTTGCGCCGTTCCTCGGTCAGGGGCGGGATGTTCAGACGGATCACTTTGCCGTCGCTGCTCGGATTGAGCGACAACTCCGACGACTGGATCGCCTTCTCGATCTCACCAAGGAGCGCCTTGTCCCACGGCTGAATGACAACCAGGCGTGACTCCGGGACACTGATGCTGGCGACCTGGTTGAGTGGAGTCGGGTTGCCGTAGTATTCGACACGAATCTTGTCGAACATGGCGGCGGATGCGCGGCCGGTACGCAGGCCGGCAAGCTCCTCCTGCAGTGAGGCGAGACTCTTGGTCATCCGTCCTTCGGCGTTTTTGATCGTAGCGTCCATCGGTACCTCCCGATCTCGAAATGGGCCCGGCGGGTGTCCGCCGCCGGGCGCGTTCATGCTGGTGCGGCCTAGAGGTCCTCGCCGACGGCGTAGACCACGTAGTCGTCCACGGTGACGGTCCCGCCGGCGGCGTTCCCGACTTCCTTGGCGACATCCTTGACGGCCTTCTTGTCGTCCTTCACAAAGCCCTGCTCAACCAGGCAGATCTCGCTGAAATGCTTGCGGAGCTTGCCCTGGACAATACCTTGAATGACTTTCTCCGGCTTGTCCATGTTCTTGGCCTGCGTAAGGAAGATCTCTTCCTGCTCCTTGCGGTAGGCGGCGTCGACGTTCTCCGGTGTGAGGTACATGGGGCGGAACGCGACGACATGGAGCGCGACGTCGAAGGCAAAATCCTTGACCTGCTGAGAGTCGGCAAGCTCGGCCTTGTCGACGCCGACGGTCACAACGCCGCCGATGTTGCCGGAATCTCCGTGAATGTAGGACGAAAACACCTGTGCGTCGGACTTTTCGATCACCTGGAAGCGACGCAGACTCATGTTCTCCTTGATTGTGGAGATCGCCTCCTGGACCTTGCCGTTGAGGGCGTCGTCAGCCTCGCTGATGCCGCGGGCCAGAATGTCCTGGGTGAGCTCGTCGCCGAGGGCCACGAACGTGTCGTTCCGGGCAACGAAGTCCGTTTCGCACGCCATTTCCAGAATCACGGCCCGATTGCCGTCGATTCGGACGAAAATACGACCCTCGTTGGTGGCGCGACCGCTGCGCTTGGCGGCGGCGGCCTTGCCGAGTTCCTTCAGGATCCGCTCGGCCTTCTCGAAATCGCCGTCGGCCTCCTGCAGTGCCTTCTTGCAGTCCATCATTCCGGCACCGGTTTTATCGCGCAGCTTCTTCACGTCTGCGGCTGTAATCGCCATGTTTTTTCCTCCTGAACGTAGTGTCCCCGGGAGACTTCCCCCGGGGTAGGGCGGTTCGAAACGGTGGCGTGGTCGCCACCGGGAATGTCAGTCCTGGTAGAGGGTCTCTTCGTCGAGACCCGCTTCCTTGGCCACCGCCTCTTCCGGGGTGGTCTCGTCCTTCGGCAGCTCGTTGTCCTGACCGGGCTCGTAGTCCGAGTAGTCCTCGGCCGTGTAGCTGTCGTCTTCCTCTTCGTCGGCGCCCACGGCGGCGGAAAGTTTGACCGTCTCCACCTCTTCCGAACTCTCGCCGTCCCGTTCTTCGCCGTCCTCGTTCTCGCGACCCTCGGAAGCGGCGCTGTAGTCACCGTCTTCCTCGTCGTCCTGGAGGTTCTCGATCACCTCGAGGCCGATCTCGTTGTCGGCCTCAATAACGGCCTTGGAGATGATGGACGTGAAGAGGGTGATCGCGCGGATCGCGTCGTCGTTGCCCGGAATCGGGTAGTCGATGCCCGTGGGATCGCAGTTGGTGTCGACGACGGCAACGATAGGAATTCCCATGCGGCGCGCCTCGGCGACGGCGATCGCTTCCTTGCGGGTGTCGATGATGAAGATCGCTCCCGGGAGCTCCTTCATTTCCTTGATGCCGCCGAGGTTTTTCTCCAGGCGCTGCTTTTCCTTCAGCAGTTTGGAGACCTCTTTCTTGGTAAGGCTTTCAAAGGTCCCGTCGACCTCCATCTTCTCGAGCTTCTTGAGACGGAGCAGGGACTTCTTGATCGTTGAAAAGTTGGTGAGCATGCCGCCGAGCCAGCGGTTGTTCACGTAGTGCATGCCGCAGGAAGACGCTTCTTTCTCGATCGCCTGCTGGGCCTGCTTCTTCGTTCCGACAAACAGGATCGACTTGCCCTGAAGGACGGTCTGCCGAATCATCTCGTAGGCGTCCTTGATCGCCACGATCGTCTTCTGCAGGTCGATAATGTGGATGCCGTTGCGTTCCGCGAAGATAAATTTCTTCATCCGCGGATCCCACCGCTTGGTCTGATGGCCAAAGTGCACACCTGACTCAAGCAGGTTCTTCATGGTTACTACTGCCACGATTCTCCTCCTTGTGAGCGTCTCTTGCGCTCACCCCTTCGCTTTTTCTCGTCGCCGGTCCCTGCCCGGACCGGTGCGGAAGATTATGATCCCCGGAGGACGTCCGAAAATCGCCTGATGATAGAATATACGGTACCGATTGGCAAGCCCACGACGGCCGTGAAGCTGCCGTCGATGCGCTGGACAAAGGCTCCGGCCCGTCCCTGGATGCGATAGGCGCCGGCGACCCCCTGCCACTCGCCGGAATCCACATACGACGCGATTTCCCACTCCGAAAGCGGGAGGAAATCGACGTTGGTATCCACCAGCGCCTCTTCCTGCTCACCGGAGTTCGCCACAAAAACGACACCGGTATGGACCGCGTGCCGTCGTCCGGAGAGAAGGCGCAGCATCCGCGCCGCGTCGTCGGCGTCCTCCGGTTTTTCGAGCGACTGGCCCTCCACCGTGACGACCGTATCTGCCGCGAGAAGACCGATCGTTCCCGGTCGCGCCTGCGCCGACTGGGCCTTGAGGCGGGCGCGTTGGAGTGCGAGCTGCGCCGCCCGCTCCGCCTCCGGAACGCCGTCGGCGCGAAGGGTTTCCAGCGTGATCGACTCCTCGTCGGCGTGTGACGGTGCGACGATGGCATCGATTCCGATCTGCGCGAGCAGGTCCTTGCGACGGGGACTCGCGCTGGCCAGGGTGATTCGCGTGCCGGGAACGTTCATGGCGCGACGGTAGCACGGTGCCGTGAGTGCCTCAAGTGCCGCAGTCGGGCAGGGGCCGCGATCGTCGACACCGCGGCGGCCGTTGACTTTTTGTTCGCGCCGCGACATAATCGCGGCTCATCCGGTCACGTAGCTCAGCTGGATAGAGCGTCGGCCTCCGGAGCCGAAGGTCGTGGGTTCGAATCCCGCCGTGATCAACCAAGCGAAGGCGTCGGCTGGCTGGCGCGGGGCACCACCAGTGCCGCCGTCCGGTCTCCCCGCCTGACCGTCCCGCCAACCTGCGCGGCCCACGCCTCGCACAGTGACGCAGAAACACCGGTCGGTCCGACCGGTGTTTCGATCCACCACGACGTTTCATCCGCCGACAGCACGACCGTTACCTCCGTACCGATCCCGCACTCGTGGCGACAGATTTCGGCCAGATACATTCCCACGGGGACCGCGTGGTTGATCGTGAAGGTGATTCCCATCCCCGGAGGAACGGTCGACTCGAACCGGATCGTACGGCCGTCGGTGTAGCGACCGAGGAAGCGCTGCGTGAATCGGTCCAGGAAATCCCGAGAGTCGATGCGGGAAATGTCACCGTAGGACAGAGCGAGCTCGTGGCTCGCGGAAAGGGCGAACACGCGCTGCTTGGCTTCTTCCGTGGTCTGCGATTCGTCGGAAATGTTCATGAGCGCGATGATCGCCTGGAGATTGTTGTGGACGCGATGGCGTAGCTCACGAACCAGAAGCTCCTTCTGGCGCAGAGATGCCTCGATCACCTTGTTGGCGCGCAGCGTCTGGCGGTGCGCGGCGGCGCGGTTGGCGGCGTACAGGCGCATGAGGCCGTACACCAGGGCGGTGGTAATGACGATGTACGCCCATCCCTTGTAGGTCTGCAGTCTCACCAGCTGCTGTGGCGAGGCCGCGATCCATTCCACGATCCGATCGGACACCGTAATCCAGAGGAAACCCACGGCGGCGTACACGAGGGCGATTTTGAGCGGCGCGTGGTCCCTCATGACCTCCCAGTGTAGCACAGCGCTATTCCCCGGCCCACAGCGGTGTGCTATTGTCGCGCCATGGACCGGTCCGACCACGCGCCCGACGGTGGCGCGTCTCTTGCCAACATGCTTGCCATGCTCGCGGCGGTGGCGATGTTCTTCTCAACCCTCGAGTATCTCATTCCCAAGCCGGTGCCGTTCTTTCGCGTGGGGCTTGCGAATCTTCCGATCCTGGTGGTGATCCGTTTCTTCAGACCGCGGCACGTGTTCGCGCTCACGCTTCTGAAGGTTGTGGGGCAGGGACTGATCAACGGAACGCTGGCGAGTTACGTGTTTCTGTTTTCGCTCTTCGGTTCGCTGGCCAGTGCCTGCATCATGCTCCTTGTCGCCGCCCTCGGCGATCGCCGCGTCAGCCTCATCGGGGTGAGCACCGCCGGTGCGGTTGCAAGCAACATCGTCCAGGTGACGCTGTCTGTGCTGTTCATCTTCGGCCCGAGTTCGTGGGTGATCGCGCCGCCGTTTCTGATACTGGGGACGATCGCCGGCGTGCTCGTGGGGGCGGTGGCGGAGCACTTTTCGTCGTATTCGACGTGGCTGCAGCGGCTGCGGAGCGACTATCATCAGCTGGAGCCGGTGTCATGAGCCTGCGGCGTCAGCACCCCTGGATGCTTGGAAACGTCTCGGCGTCCCTGCTGTTCTGGGGCGGTCTGATGGCGTTGCCGGCGTACCTCTTGCAGGGCGACCTCGCGATCAGGCTCGCACAGGTCGTTCTGTTCGGCGCGCTGGCCCGGGTGGCAGGAAAGCGCCTGCAGTGGGTGTACTTTCTCTCGATCATGGTGACGATCACCGTATTCCACGTCATCGTCCCGTCGGGGGCGGTGCTCGCAGAGATCGGTGGATTCCGTATCACCCTCGGCGCGCTGCGGACCGGGGTGTTCAAGGCGCTTACAATCGTCGGGATGGTGTTCATTTCGCTCGTTTCCGTACGGGCCGACCTGCGACTGCCAGGTACGCTGGGGTCGCTGGCCGGAAAGATCTTCTGGTCCTTCGAGCGGATCATGGAGCACCGTGACGGGATGAGTGTCCGTCGGCCGTTCCGCAGCGCCGATGCGCTGCTGACGGACGTGTACGGCGAACTCGCGGAGATGGATGAGACGGTCGCCCACACAGCGGGCCGCAAACGGACCGCGACGCGATCGAGTGGCGCGGGGCGTGCAGCGGTCGGCCTCGTGGTGGTGGCTCAGTGGGTTGCGCTCATCCCCGTTTTCCGGTGACGAGTCCCGGTGGAACGGGTATACTGCCGGGTATGGACAGCGTGATCTTCAGCGGAATTCAGCAGCTTGGCGTGGGCATCCCCAACACCGATACGGCGTTCGACTGGTTTCGGCGTACCTTCGGCACCGATCTCCCGGTTTTTCGGGAGGCGGCGGAGGCGCCGTTCATGACGCCGTATACCGGCGGCACGGTGCAGTCCCGTGACGCGATGCTCGCGATCAACCTCGCCGGAGGCGGCGGATTCGAGATCTGGCAGTATACCAGCCGGACACCGGAGCCTCCGTCGCGGCCGGTGGGTATCGGCGACTACGGAATCCTCGCCGGACGTATTCGCGCGCAGGGCGTGCATCAGGCATACCAGCGCATGCTGGAGCAGGGCGTGGAGGTGCTCGGTGGAATCAGCGAGGACCCCGAAGGTCACGCCCGATTCGCGGTCCGCGACCCGTACGGGAATCACTTCCAGGTTGTGGAAAGCGAGAGTTGGTTCTCGAAGCCGCGTCACCAGACCGGCGGCGTGGAAGGCGCGCTGATCGGTGTATCGGACATGGCCGCGTCGCTCGATTTCTACGCCACCGTTCTGGGCTACGACACCAAAATCTACGACGAGACCGGCGAATTCCCGGATCTTGCCGCGATCCCCGGCGGCGACACCCGGCTGCGTCGCGTCCTCCTCAAACGTTCGGCCCCCGCCGCCGGCGCATTCAGCCGGCTCTTCGGGGAGACTCGCCTCGAGCTTGTGGAGGTTCCGGATCACCATGGGATGCGGGTGTTCCAGGACCGTTTCTGGGGTGATCTCGGATTCATTCACCTGTGTTTCGACATCGTGGGGATGGACGTGCTGAAGACGCGGTGCGACGCCGCGGGCCACCCGTTTACGGTTGATTCGGGATCGAGTTTCGATATGGGTGAGGCCGGCGGGCGCTTCTCGTATATCGAGGACCCCGACGGAACGCTGATCGAGTTCGTGGAGACCCACAAGCTGCCGGTCCTGAAAAAGATCAACTGGTATCTCGATCTCCGGAAGCGGGGGATGGAAAAACCGCTTCCCGGATGGATGATCCGGGCGATGGGTATGGGGCGCGTCAGGGACTGACGCGCCGGGGCCGGGCCGCCGCAGCCGGTGCATTCACCGGCCCCGGTGCAGCGCCCACCGCGGCCGGCGGCGGCCGGGGCCACCACCGCTGCCGCGGGGTCTGATCAGATTCCGTACACCTTGCGAATCTTCTTGTCTTCGTCCTCGTTCATCGTCAGACGCAGTCCGAGGTTGTCTCGCATGTGTTTGAACACCGCCAGTGTGTTCGCCACATCCTCCTCTTCGTGCATCGCCGTCGGAATCATGCGGAACATCAGAAGACCCAGCGGAATGACCGGATAGGTGATCGCGGTCACGAAGACGCCGTTCTTTCGCAGAAAGCCGGAGGTTGCCGCCCCGATCGTCTCGAGCGCTTCCTCTCCCGTGGGGATGAAGACCGAGCAGATCGGCGACTCGCCGGGGCCGACGTAGAATCCAAGCTCACGAAGTCCGGCCTTGAGCTCGTTGCTGCGTTTCCACATCTTCTGGCGCCGGTCTTCGCCGGATTTCACCAGATCGAACGTCTTGCGCAGCGTCTGGACGTAGAGCATCGGAAGGCTCTTGGCGAACACCTGCGTCCGGGCGTTGTAGGCGATCCAGTCGACAACTTCCTTAGTGGATGCCGAGAATCCACCGATGGAGGCAAAACTCTTGGCGAAGGTGCCGAAGTAGATGTCCACCTTGTCCTGGACGCCGAAGTGTGCCGCGGTGCCCTTGCCCTGGGGCCCCATGGTGCCCCACCCGTGGGCGTCGTCGATGTAGAGCCGGGCGTCGTACTTGTCCTTGAGCGCGGTGATTTCCTTGAGCGGCGCCAGATCGCCGGTCATGCCGTAGACGCCCTCGGTGAGAACCAGGACGCCGCCCTTGCGGTCGCGGTTAACCCGCTTGAGAACCTGCTCGAGGTTGTCCATGTTGTTGTGTTTGAACACGCGAAGCTGCGCACCGTTCATCGACTGTCCCAGGAACGCACCGTCGACGATGCACGCGTGGTCGAGCTTGTCCATGACGATGATGTCGTCCTTGCCGACCAGCGACTGAATTGTACCCTGGACGCCCATATAGCCGTAGTTAAAGAGGAACGAGGCTTCCTTTTCCGCGTGGGCCGCGAGCTCCCGCTCAAACGCGAGGTGGTACTCGGTGTTGCCGCTCATCATGCGGCTGCCCATGGGGGAGCTGACACCGAACTCATCGATCGTCTTGTGCGCAACCTCGAGTACATCGGGATGGTTGGCCAGACCGAGGTAGTTGTTGATCGACCACATGATGTGTTCCTTGCCCTTGAACTCCATGTGGCGTGACGGATTCGGGGGAAGCACGGGGCGCGTGTACTCGTCGTCCCCGATCACCCGCATCTTGCCGAAGTAGCCGCCATCCGTATGGCACTTGGCAAACAGATCCGTATGTCCCTCCGCCTTCGCGGCGCTTTCCTGTTCTGCCTGCTGATCCAATAGCATCTGTCTCTGTTCTCCTCGATTGTTCCCGCCGTTGGCGGGGATGGTTTCCTACGTATGGGTGCGGGACTCCCGGATAGTCCCCACCGCTTCGGCGATCGCCTCCGGCCCGAACAGGTCGGCGCCGGCGATAATGTCCGCTGTCAGCGGGCGGGTATCCAGGTCCGCCCGGGCGCGGGCATACCCGCCCCCGGTGATATTCAGGTTGATGACGTCGTTGCGCCCAACGCGCTGTGTCTCGACCGACTCGATCAGAGCCGCCGCCGCGACGCGTGCCGCCGGGCTTAGATCGACCCCCTCGAGTCGCTGAAAAAGGTCTCCGGCGGCTGCGGCGGCGTCGTTCCCCACGGCGTACATTTCGCCGTCGGTGTCTTCGAGCGCGTCATACAGCCCACCGACCGGGCTCCATGGAGGCTGTCGGTTGGCGAGTACCTTGGCCGAGATCTCCTCGATCTGGCGCCGCGCGGTATCTGCGTCCGGAAGGAGCAGCGTCCGGCTCCGGGCGGTCCATGAGTCGACCAGTATCTGGAACGGCGCGTTCTGCGCCAGGTGAAGGCGGGTCCGTGCGGTGCCCCAGGCGCCGTCTTCGAGCATGCGGAGGTTTGCCTCCCACGCGGCGATCGCGCCGGTGCCGCTCCCGACCGCCTGAAAGTAGTGATCCGGCGTTCGCCCGATCGTTGTCGCCGCTGAGAGATAGGTGGTTCCCATTCCGTCGCGACGCGCGACGTTCCTGGCGCCCCCTTCCGCCAGAAAACCGGGCTGCGAACACAGCATGCCGGCGAGGCGGATCGCGTCGCTGTAGTCCGACCCGTCGCCGGCGGCCACAACCACCGTGGACGGCGAGCGGGGTCCAACGGTCCAGAGTTCGGGAATGTTCGCCTCGGGAACGACGACGACCAGTGGGAGGTTGTTCTCCGACGCCACCCGCAGAAACGCGCGGGCGGTGTTCCCGGCGGAGGCAACGACAAGTGTCTCCTGGTAGGCGGCGGCGCCCATGCGGCCGTACACCGCGTACGCCTCGTTCTCCTTGAACGTGCCACTCGGGATGTGCGCGCCACGTTCGGGCCACCAGCCACTGAACGTGATGAACAGATCCTGCAGCCCGAGATGGGACGCGAGGCCGGTGGAGCGGTAGGTGACGGGGGCGCCCGAGCCGGGAAGTCGAAGGTTCACCGGCAGCCAGTCGGAAAAGCGGAAGAGCCCCTCGTCGGCGGGGCCGACCCGCAGCGAACGGGCCCGATAGGTCGTCCGGAGAAAGGCCCCGTCCACATCCGGTGCCGCCATCGGAAACTCGGGGCGCGGCACGTCCCGCAGATCCCTGAGGGCAGCTCCCGATTTCAGGCAGCGAAGCCCGTAGTGATCCATGATATCGTGGACGTCCGGCTGGATTGCGATCTCGCTCATTGCCATCCTCCCTGTCCGTGGTAGCCCGCTGGCGGTGTTACGGTCAATCAGCGTTTGGGCCGACTCATCGAGTTCTCATCGTTTCGCTGCATGACCGGTCTTTCGTCTCGCGTTCGTCGCCTAAAACAAGAGAGAAATAGCTTTTTGGTAACGTGAATATTCGAGCAGGATCTTCACTTCGTCTTTCGTTTTCCGAGTGGGTGAAGTATACTCGGCGGCATGAAGGCCAACCGACGCAGCCTGTTGATCCGTTCCGGAATGGAACTCTTCTCCCGGTACGGATACCGCGATGTGTCCGTGGAGGACATCGTTCGCAAGGCGGGACTCAGCGTCGGCACATTCTACAAGTACTTCCGCAGCAAGGAAACGTTCTACGAACAGATCCTCAGCCTGATCGAGCGGGAAGGGATCCGCAAGGCTCAGCAGGTTGTGGAACGACTGCACTCTCCCGTCAACAAGCTCAAGGCAGTCTACCAGTTCATCGTCCTGGGCATGAAGCGGTATCCGATTCTTCGGGGGGTACTGCGTGGCGACGAACGGTACCTGTATCCCGGATTCGATCTCAACGAGGGCGCCGTCGGCGCGCTGCGCCGGCACATCGAAGAGCTGGTGGCGGAGATCATTCGCGACGGTTCCCGCCGCGGCGTGTTTCGACCGGGGCTGTACGAGGACGCCCACGGTCTGGTCATGGCACTCCTGGACACGGTGATCAACCATCTGGATGACCCGGAAGTCGAGCAGCTCTCGCGGGACATGCTGCGCCTCATCCAGCGCGGGTTGCGTCGCGTCCTGCGCCTTCGGCGACGCGCCGAGCGCCTGGACCGGCGACTCATTCAGGATGACGACGACCTGGACTGGCTCGAAACTTGACAAGGCTTCCTAAGCCACTATACGTTAACGTATTACGTTAGGTGGGGAGGAAGGTTA
>MDTD01141467.1_pt1 | contig 22556 bp, 20 predicted proteins | sample 811221 | NCBI WGS metagenome assembly MDTD01 (sample SAMN05326646, study PRJNA326480) | marine metagenome | isolation source: seawater | place: Pacific Ocean: South West | collected 2011 | reverse complement strand
TTTAATATATCTGAAGGCAGGGAGTCATATCCAATACCGCATGATGTAATGGGTTTTTTAATTTCAAACATGGAATTTTGATCGGCTCTACAATACCAATTTCCACCCATTCTCGAAACCAAATCAATTTTATGTTGATCGATCATTTGATGTTCATCAAGAACATCTTCCTGAATGTGAATTTTTACGACTTCACATATGATTAAATTGCCAGCACCTCCCTCTTGACCCAATTCAATTACATCATTCACTTTACATTCAAATTGAACAGGCGATTCCCCTACGCGCGGAGGTTTCACAATGTCCGAAGGAACTGCTGTAAACCCAGATTTATCAAATTCACTAATTCCAGATGGATAAGGAGAGCTTGCTAAACTCATTTGATGAACAATCTCATGATTTACAACATTAACAACAACCTCGGGTATTTTTTTAACGTTATTGTAAGTGTCCTTAGTGGTATTGGTGCGTCCCGATCGAGCTGGAGAAAAAATCATAACTGGTGGGTTCGCACTGAACACATTGAAAAAACTGAAGGGTGCTAAATTGTGAGTGCCATTTTCATCAATTGTAGATGCAAAAGCAATGGGTCTAGGTCCAATTGCACCAAGTAAATAACGGTGAAGTTTGGGGATTTCTAATTGTTTTGGATCGATTGTTAACATACCTTTGAAATGGTTTACAAAAATAATTCAAACATTCATTAAGACGAGGCCTGAAAGTGTTTTTTTATTCACAATATTCTTTCTGGGTTAATCTTCGGTTTCCTATAAGATTTGTATTTTAGATCCGTGAAAGTCGTAGTCATTGTATCTATATTTTTTATTGGTTTATTTATAGACGGTTTTGTTTTTTTGTCTCAGAATAGTCATGACTCAAAAGGAAAGAAGACAGGTAAGTGGATTTTCAAAGGGAAGGATCATCCTAAATCTGGTTATGCTGAAAACCTACGCGTAGAAGAGGGAAACTTTGTGAACGGAAGAAAAGAAGGTATTTGGGTCAAATATCATAAAGATGGACGCACCATTAAGCTTAAAGGAAACTATACCAATAATCGCCCCACTGGGTTTTATATAAGGTATTTTAAAAATGCCAAGAAGCATGAGGAGGCCACATTTATACAAGACATGTATAAAGGCACCTACAATCGCTACTACAGTAATGGAAAGCTTGCCTACAGCGGGAACTACAATAATAGTGGAGACGAGTCGGGCTTAATTCAATACTATTACAAGAATGGTAATTTGCAATTGGAGTATACCGCGAAGAACGGTAAACCTTATGGTAAAATAAAGAATTATTACCGCAACGGTTCATTGAAAAGGGTCATTGTTTTGAATGCTGAGGGGAAAAGGTCTTCTGCAATCAATTATGATTTATCTGTTGAAAAGCCGGTTAAAGTTGTTGTCAAAAAACCTGTTGTTGCTCCAGTTGTAAAAAACCCCAATACACATGGATTGAAGTTTGATTTTTTTGGTTACAACAAGATTTACAATGCGAATGATGAAATTTGGATGGATGGAATATTTAAGAACGGTAAGTTATGGGATGGTAAACTATATGAATACGATGAAGATGGAATCATTCAAAAGGTAAAAGTATTCAAAAAAGGGATTTATCATTCGGATGGACAATTGTAATTATTCTAATACTTCTATTAATTTTGTAGTCAAATTTTATTCATCATGAGAGCATATGTTTTTCCAGGTCAAGGAGCCCAATTTTCTGGAATGGGCCAAGATCTTTATGACGCTTCACCAGTAGCAAGAGATTTATTTTCTAGAGGTTCTACTATTTTAGGTTTTGATATTCAGAAAATCATGTTTGAAGGTTCTGTCGAGGAACTGAAACAGACTAAAGTTACTCAACCAGCCATTTTTCTTCATTCAACGATATTAGCTGCCTGTCTTGGAAATGATTTTAAGCCAGATATGGTTGCAGGTCATTCATTGGGTGAATTGTCAGCATTAGTAGCAAACAAAACCTTGAGCTTTGAGGATGGTCTTTCTTTGGTGTCAAAAAGAGCTTTAGCTATGCAAAAGGCCTGTGAATCCGAACCTTCAACAATGGCAGCCATACTCGGTTTGGATGATGCTACTGTGGAAAAGGTATGTACAGAAACGAAAGGAGTTGTTGTAGCTGCGAATTATAACTGTCCAGGTCAATTGGTAATATCAGGCTCAGTTGCGTCTGTAGAGCAGGCTTGTGAACAATTAAAAGAGCAAGGAGCAAGAAGAGCAATGGTATTGCCCGTCGGAGGAGCTTTTCATTCTCCTCTTATGGAGCCTGCTCGAGAGGAGTTAGCGTTGGCAATAGAAGAGACTGTTTTTAATACACCTATCTGTCCTGTCTATCAAAATGTCAATGCAAAGGCAGTTTCGAGTCCGGATGAGATCAAAAAAAATCTTGTACTTCAATTAACAGGACCTGTTCGTTGGACTCAGATCATGGAAAACATGATACAGGACGGTGCTAATGAGATTGTTGAAGTGGGCCCAGGCCGAGTTTTACAAGGGTTATTCAAAAAAGTGAGTCGAGAAATTGAAACAAAAAGTGCTGCTTTAACAGAACAATAACACTTTTTAATAATCAACTTTCCATAAGAAAAGACCTTGTGCCGGTGCAGAACTAGAAGCACTTTGTCGATCTTTATTGGTAATAATTTTTTCGAATTCATGGATAGTAAGTTTATTTAATCCTACATCTACACAGGTGCCTACAATGGCCCTGACCATATTTCTTAAGAATCTATTCGCACGTATTTCAAAGACTAAACCATTTTCCTTTTGAATCCATTGGGCGTCATAAAGTTTACAAATGTGGTGTTTGACGTCTGTGTTTGTTTTTGCAAATGAGCTAAAGTCTTTTTCTCCAATCAAAAGTTGGGCCGCGTCGTTCATTTTTTTTAGATCTAATGCTCGGACAATAGGCCAGCTGCGTTCAATTAAAAAAGGGTCTTTTTCTTTATGAATAAAATAGCGATAGGTTCTTTGGGTCGCACTGAATCGTGCATGTTGATCCATTTTAACATTGAAAACCTCGTGAACAGCAATACTTTCTGGAAGCATCTTATTTAATTTGTACTGCATCTGTTTGATGTCAATTCCAAATTGATCATCCCAATGAAAGAAATACTCTTTGGCATGAACGCCTGTGTCTGTACGGCCACATCCAACGATACTTACCTCTTTATGAGACTGTATCTTTGACATGTTCTCTTCTATAGTCTCTTGAACTGATACTTCAGAACTTTGTTTTTGCCATCCGAAAAAGGAAGTTCCTTTATAAGAAATTTTAAAAAAATACCTTTTCATATTTGTGTTTGGATTAACAGAAATGAGTGGGGTCTTTTAGTCATCCAAAAAAGGGAGCTTATTGTCTTCAAGATCTATTTCAAAGACATCATAACTGAAATAACCATCGAAATTATTAATTCCTGATATGACGGCTTTTTTTAATTCGGGATAATATTGAAAATGTGTGTCATCATTCACTGTATTTACTGCAGCTCCCATGTTTCTAGGTTTACTCCAGCTACCATTGTTTTTTTCACAATAATAAACATCATAACCACCCATCCCAGGTAGAGCATCACTGCTAAAGAAGATGTATTTACCATCTCCAGTGACAAAAGGTGTGGTTTCTCTTCCCAAAGTGTTCATTATTTCTTCAGGTTTTGCAATACCCCAACGGTCGTCTATACGTTGAATAGAGTAGATATCAGTAAGGCTTTTGTCTCCTTTTCTATCTGTTACAAAATATAAGGTTTGGGTATAGGATTCTTCTTCGTCGAAAAGGCTATCTGTTATGGTAGCTGCTCCTTCAAAATAACTTGTATTTATAGTCTCATTTTTTATCGGATCAATGTACCATGAGCTGTCTTCTTCGTCCACTTCAAATTCGTAAAGCTCAGAGCTTGTAGTGGTTTTTTCAGTTGAAGCTGATGTATTTATGGTAATAAGTCCGTAAGTGGCATTTCTTGACATGAAATTTAAAGCATCAAAACCTTCGGTGTTGTAATCTTCCATTTTATCCGTTTGTACCTCCCATCGTTTCCTTTTTTCATTCCATTCAGCCATATAGATATCTTCAAAAAACTTCTGATCATCCGGATTCATATTGTTTCCGGTTGTTTCCGGCTGTCTCGCTGTAAAATAAAGTCTCTTCCCCCCGTAAACCAATATCGCACCATATTCTTCGTACTTTGAATTGATACTTCTCGGAAATGGTTTTCGAAGGTTAACGACACCACTTTCCTTTTCTTTTCTTACAAAATCACATTGCTCAATGAGAATATCAAGATCATAGTCTTTTGCAATCCGTTTTCCAAACAGCTCTTTTGCCTTAAGATAGGATGACTTTGCTGAATCAATGTTGCTCAAGGTATGATGAATGCGTCCCAACATGTAGTATAACTCTCCATCACCTTTATCACCAGCTAAGGCTCTTGCATGAAGTATATTTTCTTCAGCATCTAGGTAGCTTTTGAGATAAAATTGGGACATGGCAAGGTGGTAGTTGGCTTTCCAGGAGCTAGGGTTTTTCATTTTTGCCCTTTTAAATGTGAACATAGCTTCACTTGTTCTTCCAGCGTAAAAGAGTTCAACACCATTTCCAATAAGCTTCTTACAAACTATTTTATCAATCAAACTGACTTTTTTTGTTTGGGCAGTTAAAGTATTTTGAGAAGAGATGATTAAAAAAAGAAATAAAAGGCTGCTTATACTGAGATTCATGGGGCAGAAAAGTAAGTTCTTTGGCATATGGTAAAATTATCAATTTTATTGTGCAATCACAATAGCATTTTAAAAGATCAATATGGATTTAGGTCCATAAAAAAAGACCATATAAATGGCCTTTCAATATGTTAATATTTGGCTTTAGAAACCAAAAGCCTCCTTCACCTTTGCTACGTAGTCAGTATCTTCCCATGGAAATAATTTTACATTGACTTTTTTCTTTTGACCGGAGGCATCTTGAAATTCTTTATCGATATGCTCACAGGTTCTTCCCATATGACCATAGGCAGCAGTTTCTGAATAAATTGGCGACCTTAAGCTGAATCTTGTTTCTATAGCGTAAGGACGCATGTCAAATATTTCTTCGAGTTTTCGCGCAATTTCACCGTCTGTTAATTCTACTTTGGAGGTACCGTAGGTGTCTACATAAAGTCCCATAGGTTTTGCAACGCCAATCGCATAAGCCACTTGAACGAGGATTTCATCACACACACCAGCTGCTACAACATTTTTTGCGATATGCCTTGTCGCATAGGCTGCTGAACGGTCAACTTTAGATGGGTCTTTTCCTGAAAATGCCCCTCCACCGTGAGCTCCTTTACCACCATAGGTATCCACAATAATCTTTCTTCCTGTTAATCCCGTATCCCCATGAGGACCTCCGATTACAAAAATGCCTGTAGGGTTCACATGATAAGTGATTTCATCATTAAATAGTTTTTGGATAGACTCAGGCAACTTCGCCATTACTCGCGGAATAAGAATATTGATGACATCACTCTTTATTTTTTTGAGCATATCCTCCTCAGTTCCAAAGTTATCATGTTGAGTTGAAATAACTATGGCATCTATTCTAGTAGGTTTATTGTTGTCAGAATATTCAATAGTTACCTGGGACTTTGAGTCAGGTCTCAGATACAATATTTCGTTATTTTCTCGCCTTAATTCCGCCAATTCTTTGAGAAGTAAATGTGAAATTTCAAGAGGGAGAGGCATATAGCTTTCTGTCTCGTTGGTTGCGTAACCGAACATCATACCTTGGTCTCCTGCACCCTGTTCTTCTTTGTTTTGACGTTCTACTCCTTGGTTTATGTCAGGTGATTGCTCATGAATGGCGGAAAAAACACCACATGAATTTCCGTCAAACATATACTCACTTTTTGTATACCCGATTTTATTGATAACGTCTCTCGCAATTTTTTGAACATCTAGATATGTTTTTGACTTTACTTCTCCAGCTAAAACAACCTGACCTGTTGTTACAAGTGTCTCACAGGCTACTTTTGATTCCGGATCAAAAGCTAAAAAGTTATCAATTAAAGCATCTGAAATTTGATCTGCAACTTTGTCGGGATGTCCTTCTGAAACAGATTCAGAGGTAAATAAATAAGCCATAATCTATATATTATTCGCGTGCAAATGTAATAAAAACAGGCTATTTAAGACGTATAAAAACGCTTTTTATCTCCTGCCATTTTTCTCAACAATGGATTTGGGCGATATCGATCTTCTCCGTAATAATCAAAAAGCTCTTGAAGTTGATTAAGGACCTCTTGATGACCTAATTCGTCACACCATTTTAAGAGGCCTTTTGGATAATTGACTCCTTTAGTCATCGCAAGATCAATATCTTCAGGCGAAGCAACTCCCATGAAAACAGCATCAATGGCTTCATTAATTAACATGCTTCTTACACGATTCAATATGTAATAACCTAGGGTCTCATCTGTCACTGCTGCTTTGTTATTTTTTGGTTCATTATAATCATAATATCCCCTTCCAGATTTCCTTCCTAAATATCCTGCCTCTGAATATCGCTTCTGCGTAAACGATGGCTTAAAGCGAGAATCGAAATAAAAAGCCTTGAAAACGGATTCAGTGACGGCATAATTGACATCGTTACCAATATAATCCATGAGTGTAAATGGGCCCATTTTAAAACCTCCAAGTTGAGTTAATGCCCAATCAATCGTTGCAAAGTCAGCTATTCCTTCCTCATAAATACGTAATGACTCTCCATAGAAGGGTCTTGCCACGCGGTTAACAATGAAACCAGGTGTGTCTTTACAAAGAACAACCGTTTTACCCCAATTTGAAATCAGGTTTTGCGCTTTACTCAACGTTTCTTTGTTGGTTTGAACAGCAGGTATGATTTCAACAAGAGGCATTAGTGGTGCAGGATTGAAAAAATGAATACCAACAACTCTTTCCGGTTTTCTTAATGAAGAACCAATCGAAGCAATAGAAAGTGAAGATGTATTCGAAGCCAAAATACAGGATTCTTTCACAATCTTCTCGATGTTTCTTAAAACCTCATGTTTTATTTTTATATTTTCAATAACAGCCTCAATCACCACGTCGCAATCAGAAAGTTTATCAAATTCGGATGTAAATGTTATTCGTTCTTGAATTTCATTTTTTTCTTCGTTTGATAATTTGCCTTTTTCACATAACCTAGCGAGTATTTTATCCAATGAAGCTATTGCTTTTTTTAGCTGATCTGGATTATTGTCTAAAAGATAAACAGTGTGCTTATTTTGTGATGCCACCTGGGCAATGCCACATCCCATTGTCCCAGCTCCTATTATACCAATGTTTTTTATCATTTTCCTGTAAATTTTGCTTTTCTTTTTTCGAGAAAAGCTTGAACACCTTCTTTAAAATCTTCGGTTTTCCCAGCTCGGGTTTGTAGCTTTTCCTCCAATATTAATTGTTCCTCTAAAGAATTAGAATAGCTTTGGTTAATAGCCTTCTTAGTTAGACCAAAAGCTTTCGTTGGCATTTCAGATAACTGGGTTGCCAGTTTAGAAACTTCGCTCTCATATGCATCAGCCTCCAAACATTTATAAATCATATTTAATCCTTCGGCTTCTTTTGCGGAAACCTTGTCACCTGTGATCATTAGGGCTAATGCTTTTTGCATTCCAATAATTCGAGGCAAGAAGAAAGTACCACCAGAATCAGGAATTAAACCAATCTTAGAAAAGGCTTGAATAAAAGATGCTTTTTCATGAGCTATAGTAATATCACATGCTAAAGCAATATTCGCACCTGCACCGGCAGCAACACCATTAACAGCGGCAATTACTGGTTTTTCTAAATTTCTTATTTTCGTTATGATAGGATTGTAATGTTCTTTTACAATACAATTTAATTTTGGACCATTTGGATCTGTCGCTTCAGCTAGGTCCTGACCTGCACAAAAAGCTTTTCCTGCTCCGGAAATAACAACAACGCGTATGTCATTATTTGAGGCACAGAAGTCTAACTCATTTTGTAAGCTAAAAGCCATAGATTGGTTGAATGAGTTGAATACCTCAGGGCGATTCAAAATGATTTCATAGACACCATTGGACAAAGAGGTTTTTAATTCCATATTGTTCAGTTTAATTCAGGTTCAAAATATTCGGCTTGCTAATTTAGCTTATATAAATGATTCATATCGGAAATTCTTTTTTCAATTATTTCCCTCAACTCTCCGGGTTGAACCACTTCGATTTCACCTCCATAGCTCATAATGGTTCTTATCAATTCTTCAGAAATAAGAAGACTCATCATGAATAAAGTGTTCTCTTTGTTTTCCGAATGAATTTCTTGAGATTCGTGAATGGGTTGGCTTTTTAAATATCGTGCAGCAACTGGTTTTGCATTAATCAATATTTGACTTATTTTTCCTTTGTATGCCGTAATACCCATAGAATTTTTAAAATATTTTATGGGATCAAAATCTTCTGGGTAGTTGACTGGATTCTCCAATATTTTGGGAGAATCCATACGTTCAAGTGCATATGTTCTTATGTCACCTTGCTCTTCGTTAAAAGAAATAAGGTACCATCGGTTTCGGTATTCTTTTAAAAATAGGGGAGACACTTTTCTTGGCTTCTCTTCGGCTTTAATATAGCTCGTATATAAAAACCAAAGCTGTTTCTTTCTTTGAATACTTTCGAGTAAAAGCGGAAGAAATTGATTACCTCTTGTTGAGGTTGCTGATTCAAATTGAATAAATTGATCCATTTGATGTTTTGAGGATCCAACAGAAATTCTATCTACGATTTTATCAATAGCATTACCAAAATCTTTAAAAAAAGGGGCGTCTTTAAATTGATGTAGCGTATCTACAGCATATTTTATGGAATGCAGTTCATCCTCAGTCAATGGAATATCATTGATGCTGTAATCATCATTTTCGTAATAATAACCACGTTCCATTTTACTGTATTTAATAGGGGCATCGTGATCCATTTTCATATTGAACAGATCTTTTTCAATCGTGCTATCACAAATATGTTCACCGCTAACTGATCCGTATAGGGATTCTTCACAGGCCTCTCTTAAATCCCTTTTAGAAGGAAAAGGTTTATATTTGTTTCGCAGCATCTTATCGATAATACGGAACCGGATCAAGGCATTTTTAATGTGTGGCATTTAGATTTTTACTCCTTTTTTTTGATAACCGAATAGCTCATAGAACTTAATTGCTTTGCCTACAGATTCAGGCACGTCTTCTTCCCAACTTGACGCTCCAGCTTTGATTTTTGAAAGAACATCATCAGACATGATGTGTAAAAGTTTTGGATTAAACTCCTTAATTGGTTTGATCTTATCGTTCTCACGCATGTAATGCAAAAGCCCTTTTAAGTTGCTTGCGATTTCAATGTTGTTTAGGTCATATATCTCTCCATCCTCTACATTGAAAGCAGGGTAGACATAGATTTTCATGTGATGACCAAATCCTCGACCAAAGGCTTCTAAGAGTCCTCCGGCAAGGTTGTCGTAATAACGTTCGTCAAAAATCGTATTTAAGTTGTAAACGCCTACAATTACTCCAATCAATTTTCCTCTTGCAATTGGAGCCAAGTATTCAACCATTTTGTAGTGCTTGAGGTAATTCGAAACCATTACCGTGTAGCCTAATGAGCTTAATAAATCAGCACGATCAATAAAATCCTGTACAGAAATTTTACCGTCAGCAGTAAGGTCTTTAAGGGTCAATTCAAAAACTACTGACACATCTTTTTCGGACACGTGGTTCTCTTGAAGAAAGGCTTTTCTTCCATTCTCAATCATATCAATGTGAACTTTTGTTACAGGTCTAAATCGACCACGGGTCAACAAAATGTTCTTTTTATAAAGTGCTGTGGCTGGTTGTAATACGTTTTTAGATAAATCAAACATCGTAGAGTCCGTGATACCTCTTTTAACCAGATTAAGCGCAATAACTCGGTTATCTACATTTTCAAAATCAGGACCTTTAATACTCAGCATATCGATTTCTATACGGTCTCTTGGTATTCGGTGGACCAGGCTAGTTAAAAATTCCTCTATATCTTCATGTTTATGGTAGCATGAATAAATCAGGTTTACTCCAAGAATCCCTAAAGCTTCTTGCTGACCTCTATGGCTATTATCATGCATTTTCACGTGCAGTACAATATTATTAGGTTCACTTTCATAACTCAATTGAAAACGAATACCTACCCATCCTTTTCCTTGATTTGTTTTGTGATAATTTAAAGATTCAACAGTATTGCAAAAAGCAAAAAATTTTGATTCTTTATATTTATTGGGTAAAGTTGTTTTTAAATTATTAAATTCTTTATCCAGCATTGTTAACAAACGCTCTTCACAGACATATCTTGCGGCTTCTCCATACATGGCATCAGAGACCTTCATGTCATAGGCCGAATGAGTAAACGCAATAGTTCCGGAGCTCCCACCAGCTTTGAAGAAGTTGGCGGCAACCTCTTGCCCAGCTCCAATTTCTGCAAAACAGCCATAGATGTCTTTTTGAAGGTTTATTTTGAGTGCTTTTTCTTCAGTTGTTAGATGTCGTGTTGTCTTTTCCATAATCAGTTGAAAGGATCCTCAAAATTAGGATTATTAATGAAAACTGTATCTGTTAAAGTAAGTAAGAATTTCTTAAGTAAAAACTTTTCTTGTGCATCAAGTTGCACACCTCCTTGATTTGCAAATTCTATGAGTGGATCAATTGTTGAACTAACATGTATTCCTGAAGAATAATGTTCAATGACCTCGTCAAGAGTATTGAATCGTCCATCGTGCATGTACGGGGCGGTCAGTTCTATATTTCGAAGACTTGGCACCTTAAACTTACCATGATCGTCCGATGAGCCTGTTACAATTGCCCTTCCCAAATCTGAGAAAGATTCATCTAGTCCATTATTGCTAAATTTTTTAACGCGCATCAAAGGTCCATTGTGACAATGGAAGCAATCAGCACCATTTAAACTTTTAAAGAGGTCATATCCTGCCCACTGCTCTGGTTCTATGCTTTGAAGTAATTGAGTTTCTGCAGTGGTTAAAGAGATACCATATTCAAATTTATACATGACATCATATTTAGAGCTTGAAGATATGATGGTTCTCAGGAATTGGGCAATGGCCTTTGCAACCTTTATAGAATCAATTCCTTCTTCTCCAAAAGCTCTAAAAAATCGATTTCGGTACATAACGTCGGCACTTAACTTATCAGTGGCAATTTTCCAGTCTTGATGCATTTCGATAGGGTTTGGTACCGGCTCCAAAATTTGTTCTTCCAGTGTATTTTTACTTCCGTCCCATGTAAAGAATTCCTCCCAACCCATATTGAACAAAGGCATTGAGTTTCTTGTTCCTGACAACCCTTCAATACCCACTGAATATGCTGTATTTTCTGCAAAAGCATTTTCTATTTTGTGGCAACCAGCACAATTCATGGAGTTATTACCGCTTAATTTTTTTTCATAAAACAAATGTCTTCCCAATTCAATACCTTCTTCCGTCATGGGGTTGTCTAAAGGGATTTCCATATCAGGAAAATGAGAGGGGATATCAATCATATAAGGCGTAGGAGTGTATTCAATTTTATCTTTTTTACACGATAAAAGACAAAAAGCCGGGGCAATTACAAAAATAAAAAACCTCATGATTTAAGGTTTAAGAGCATTCATGAAATTATTCGCCAATTTTTCGGTTAACTCAAGATCACTACTTCCCGAATGAGTGAAGAATTCATTTTTTAGGTCGATGGTACTTCCATTATTATTTAGAAAGGTTTTAAGGTCTATATCAAATTGAATTTCATATCCTTGTTCAGATGGAATCCATACCAAGTCGGTAAACTCAAAGTTCCTTTTGAATTGATCAGTACCAATATGAAAAATAAAATTATGATCAAACGAATCTCCAATGGCTAATGTGTCTACTTTTCCTATGATATTTACAAAGATATATCCAGGGTTCCAACCCCAATGCATCAAACCTGCGTTGCTGATATTGAGAGGACTATCATTTTCAAATGCTGAAGGATCATTGTGGTTATTTAAGGAATCTACACCAATAATTCCAGATAGACTCGTGAAATTTAATACATCTCCTGTTGTATTGATTGAGGTGTTTTGTGGTGTGTTAAAGTCAAACAAAGCCGCTTCGCAAAACAGATTACTTCCATTAGCTACTTTTGTCATATAAAATTTGAACTCTGTAAATTTCACATAATAACCTTCGGTTGTTGTATACACTGAGTCAAGGTATAAGGTATCGTCACCATACTTAGGAATGATATCGATTGCAAGGGATGATTCATTTGAGTAGGAACAGCTTCCATCATCTTCATTAGCGTTTGAGTTGTAGTTTTGTGCTTGAGAATCAGTACAGCCATATTTTTTACAAGAAACCATAAAAAAGGAGCTACAAGCCAATATGAATATAATTCTAGTCATTCTCAACAAAATTAAGTTAAAATTATCGTATTTTCCTATTTTTATAGCCATAGATTTCGTCCTGTATGCTTTCAACAATTGACCGAAAAAAACACCCCTTATTTGTATTAAATGCTTCTGCAGGAAGTGGGAAGACTTATCAGTTGGTTCTAGAATATTTATCCATTTTATTGAGAACACCTTCTGGGGTCAAGTACAAAAGCATTGTAGCCATTACTTTTACGAATAAAGCATCCCTTGAAATGAAGACAAGAATTATTGATGCTTTGTTCAAGTTATCGAAATATGACATGGCCCATAGCGATCCTAAAACGATCTCTATTGTTCTTGAATTAATGAAAATTTTGGATATTGATGAGCGTGAAATTTTAATCAGAAGTAGGAGCGCTTTGACTTCCATTTTGCATGGCTATGAAAACTTCAATGTTTCTACTATAGATAAATTTAATTTGAGGCTCATAAAATCATTCTCAAATGATTTAGAGCTGCCAAACGACTTTGAAATTTCCTTGAACGAAAAAGAGGTTTTGGAAGAGGTTTTGGATTTGCTTTTAAGTTCCATTGGTGAAAAAGGAAATATAGCTTTGACAAAACTAGTTAAAGCCTACGCCAAGAATAACTTTAAAGAAGGAGATCAATGGAACTTTAGACGAAAGCTAGTTTCTTTTGCTTCATCTCTAAGTAAGGAGGAAAATCAGGTCTTCATTAAAATACTTAAAGAAAGTTCATTTTCTAAAGAAGATTACGAGCTCATTCAAAAAGAAATCAATACGCTGCATGCTAAGTTCATTTCAAAAACAGCTGTTTTTGCACATCGGTTTTATGAATTGAATATCAATTGGGAAGATTTACCGTATAAAAAGTCAACATATAATGCCCTCAAGAAAGTGGCAGATATGAAGCTTTGTCCTGTGTATAAAAAGGATGAACATATTGTTTCTGATCGGGTGATGAATTACTGCTCAGAGCCAGGAAATACTAAGGCCTTAACTCATGAGCTAAAAGCCTTACTGATTGATGTAGATGATACATATCTCGAGATTGTCCCTACATTATCAGTACTTCTTCAATACCGTTCTAATTTTTTTAACATGGCTCTTTTGAAGTACATCCAAGAGACTTTAAATGACCATAGAGAAAAGAATAAAATCATTAGGATTTCGGAGTTTAATTCTCTGATAGGGGGACTTGTTCAGCAAGAAAAAGCGTCATACATATATGAGCGTTTTGGTGTTCGATATGAACATTTTTTATTGGATGAATTTCAGGATACGTCGCGTTTGCAGTGGCTCAATTTATTGCCCCTTATAGAGGAGTCACTCAGTTATAGAAGGCAAAATTTAATTGTGGGAGATCCGAAGCAATCCATATATAGGTTCAATAATGGTCTCGCTGAACAATTTGTGAGTCTGCCAAAGATCTATAACCCCGAAAACGATCCACATGTCGCTCAGATATCATCTGTTTTTGATTTATTGGGTTGTAAAAAGCCATTAACCAATAATTATCGGTCATGTCCAGAGGTGGTTCATTTTAATGAAGAGGTATTTAAAAATTTCAGCCAGAAGCTTCCAGAAAATTTCTCAAAATTCTATGCCTCAGTGAGCCAAGTTCCTGTCTCAAAAAAAACCGGTTTTGTTCAGGTTATTTCATCAAATAAAAAGCGAGAGACTCAAGAGATGATTTCTGAAATCAAAGCAATTATTGACGAATGCGAAAAGGACGATTTCTCTCTAGGAGACATTTGTATTTTGACGGCTAAAAATGATTTGGGAGTTCTGATCGCCAACGAGTTGACTAAAAAAGGAGTATCTGTTTTTTCTCAGGAGTCATTACTGATTTCTAAAAACATGCAGGTCCGTTTGCTTTTATCATATTTAAAATGGCGGATGCGTCCCACTATGGATGCTATGAAGCGACAATTTGCCGAATTATTCTTTCGAATGCAGGATTTGGGAGATGATGATTATTATTTGTTTTTGAAGGACAAGATTTCAAAAAAGGGAGCTTCGTTCAAATTCTTTGATGATGAAGCTTTTTTGGATAAATATTTTAAAGGAAGAAGTCGATTTTTTAGACCTTTTGAGAATATTTATGAGCTCGCCATTCTATTTGTTGCTATGATGAAATGGAAAGAGTCCGAAAACCCTTTTTTACATCAGTTCATTGATCTGATTTTTCAATTTCAAAACAATAGACAGTCGGATTTAGCTAAATTCATTGAATACTATGAAGCGAACAAAGGGAAATTTGCTTTAAAAATGCCAGATTCTCAAAATGCTGTCCAAATCATGACGATACATAAAGCAAAAGGATTAGAATTTCCAATTGTGATTATACCCGAAATGGATTTTGGTTTGGGTCTGCGGGCAGATTCAAAGTTTTTCGTTGAATCCAGAGATAAAATTATATACACGAGTTTATCTCAAACGAGTATTAATAAAGATATTGTTGACAAATCAAATAAAGAAAAAAACCTTATCCTTTTGGATAAATTAAATATGCTTTATGTTGCTTTTACAAGAGCTGAGAACCGTTTGTATGTTTTTAACCGGTATAAAGGAAAAAGGAATATGGGTTATTTGTTCCATGAATGTTTGATAGAGAGTTTTTCGCTTATCGAAGAGGAAGGTTGCTGTCGCTATATTTCAGGCACTGAAGTTGTGAAAGAGAAAGAAGGGATGGAGAAAGCATCCGACTCTTTTTATACAGCCTCGGATGTGTCTATTGATTCGTCGAAGGTGGAATTGATTCTTTCGGATGAGCTCTCAGAAAGTCATTCTTCTCAATCTGAACGATTGTTTGGAATCTATTTTCATCAGTTTATGGCTCAAGTGAATCGAGCCGAACAAATACAGGACGAGATCAACGTATTCAAAGAGAACGATTTGATTGATTCTTCCATATTGAATCAGATAGCTGACTCAGCTCTTTTATTTTTTGAAAAGGCAGCTGACACAGATTTATTTAAAGATGTGCTTGATATTCATAATGAGCAGGACATTTTAATTTCTAAATCTCCCATAATGCGTCCGGATAAAATCATCGAGAGAATAGATGACGTAGTGGTGGTTGACTTTAAGACAGGATCAGCAGATAATTCTCATCATGAACAGATATGGAACTATAAAGCGGTATTAGAAGAAATCTATCATAAGCCTGTTAAGTCAATATTGTATTACACGCAGCACAATCAACTACTTGAGATTTAACCTAAGAATGATTCGACATTTTGAGAAATGTATATATGATTGGATGAGGAAGATCTCTCGTAGAGGATATTTGAGGGCAAAAAGCACAGCTCAAAAAGAATTCATGTTTCCTTAAACTTATTACCTCTGGGTCATTAAAATGATTTACCGCTTCTACATCTACCAGTCCAGACTCCAGTTGATCAACTAGTTGCGGGTATAAGCTAAATCTTGATGATGTCAGTTCGACTGTATTGAAATTTTCATAGAGCTTTCTAAATACTTTACTTTTTGGCTCTATTGTAATGCGCTCAAAACTATTTCCTGAAACTAAATTTTCACTGATTAATTTTCCCTGATTAGGGACGAGCTTGTTTTGAGTTATTAGATATTCTAAAAAGACTTTAAATCCCTCACCTGTGATGAGAATGGGGATTTTTTTATTTACAATTTTTTTAAAAACACCATTTAAGAAAAAGGCATTTTCTATCGGTCCTGGGGCCACCCAAATCCCATCGAATTTATCAAAGTAAATGTCTTTATACTTCAATGCTTCACTAATTTTAATCCAGTAGTAATTCACCTCGAATTCAAGAAATTCGGCAGAATGATCAAGAGATAGATTGGTAGCATGGTGTGCATTAAAGGTAAAGTTATAATCGCCTATAATCGCTATTTTGAGTGCATCACTCATACTATTTACTTTGTTAATTACCTCTTAAACCAAGAAGTAAATTTTGCATTGGTAATGTCCAGAGACTCTTCAAGATTTGTTTGCGGATTAATCCTCCAAACCTTGCAAGTGAAATCACATGAAAAAATGGAATAATCCCCAGTATTGTCAGATGCCTGCTCTTTAACCTGGAAATTAGCCTCTTGGCCTGGATCGGTTTCCCTTGAAAGCCATGTAACTCCATTATTATCGGTGTATTCAACTTCGATGCCATTTGCGCCTAAATCAGAAAATGAAATTGGAATTCCAGAATTGTTTGTGTGCCAGTCATTAAACATAGTAACAGTTGGTTGCGAATTTGCAGAAGCATCCCAATCTAATGTACCAAATTTGATTTGAACTGCTTGAGGATTATAAAAGGAGCTGATTTTAGTTCCATAAGTCTTAAAGGACAATGCTGGTGACGGATTGATATCCTCAGAATTCATCACTTGTGCTTTATATCCTTCAACATTTTGAGTGAATTCGACCTGTGTACCATTAACAAATCCAATAAAGCTGCAATTTAAATCAACCGTATTTACTGGGGGCGGGATGACTTCGTGCTCAATACAAGATGAAACAAGAAGACCCAAAATCAATAGAAACGAAAATATGTTAATACTCTTCATTGAAAATAGATTATGTTAATAATATAAATATACGTGTTAAACGAAAATTATCCTAAAAAGATGCTTTTTTTACGGCTTTTTTCTGAAAAGCAGACAATGCATCCCAAATTCCGGGAGATTCAATTTGACAACCCTGTAGGGTCAACTGATGTACTTCATCGGGAACTTTATCTCCAAGTTTTTTTGATGAGGAATACAACTCCCATTTTCCGATGCTCCGATTAATAAGGTCTTCAAGAGGTTCTGAAGAGTTAAATACCAGCTTGGGATCTGTACTTTTGATTAGAATCAAGTCGATCGCGTCTTTTTTTACTTTAAAGACCGAGAAGACCTTTTCTGAAGTAAAACTCATAAACTTGACCTTCGAATATACTTTGAGCAAAACGGTATCACTAAAAATCTCAACAATCTGCAGGGCTTTTTCTTTATTTTCTATATTGATTTTTCTCCAGGTTTCATCATCTATTCCTTGTACAACAAGAAATTGAGTGAAATCTTCGGATAATTCTTTTAATTCTATATCTGAAAGTAGTCTGAATCTCATTTACCAAACTGTTGGTTTAACCTCTATTGTTAAATCTGAAAGTTCATCTAATGTTCCAATAGTAACTCCTTGTTCCACTTCAAAACTGTATTCACCTTTACAAAATCTTCTTTGGCGAAATTTCAACTTGTGATCCACGTAAGTTCCAGATTTGTTCCCAATCCATTCGCCATTAGGTTTTGCCATTTTGATTTCAACCGGAACTCTTCTTAGAATAGATCCTATAGTAGGACATTCTTTACATTCAGGACCCTTCGTGTTGATATAAAGCCAAATGTTATTATAGCTGTAATCGATTGTACTTCTCAATGTAAACAGAATATCATAAGTTATCGTATCCCCCGGGAAATTGACTTTGAAAACTGGTTTCTGATTTTGTGTCCATTGATTATCCTTAAATTTATGTGTTTTCATATACAGCGTATTGTCTCCACACGAAGAAAATACAATAAGTAGAAATGGAAGGGTGTAAAGAATGGGAATATAAAATATTTTAGGCATCAATCTAGTTCTCATTTTTTCGGGGTTTATTCCCCTTTTTTTCTCTTTTTTTAGTTTTCTTAAATTTGCTTTCAAAACGTTTCACGCTTTCTTCACCTACCACATTTGAATAACCCAACTCTTTCTCCGTAGGTTCACTATGTGTTTTAAAACTAGCAAGATCTTGAGGTTTTTTTCCTTCTTTATTGAGTCTTATGATTTCCTTGGCCCGTTCTGGCGCAATTGAGTACAAATTACTCTCTCCTGCATATGAGTACCACATGGTTTTTTTGAAAACATCTGTTTTAATGTGATAGGCGTCACCTTTTTTTGTTTTCAATTTAACATCTGTTCTTGGAAACTCTTTGAGCCCTTCAAGGTACATATCAAGTTCATAATTAAGGCAGCATTTAAGCTTTCCGCATTGTCCAGCCAATTTTTGTGGATTTAATGATAATTGCTGGTAACGTGCTGCAGATGTCGAAACACTCCTAAAGTCCGACAACCAGGTAGAGCAACATAATTCTCTTCCACATGAACCAATTCCTCCCAAACGAGAGGATTCCTGTCTTGCTCCGATTTGTTTCATCTCAATCCGGATTCTAAATTGTCCCGCCATATCTTTAATCAGCTGTCTAAAATCAATTCTTCCCTCGGCCGTGTAGTAAAAAGTGGCTTTGGATAAATCACCTTGAAACTCCACATCTGAAATCTTCATCTTCAATTTTAGGTTGAGGGCAAGAACACGAGATTGATACATTAAGTCTTTTTCTTTAGATCTCGCTTTAACCCATAAATCCACATCTTTATCATTCGCAATTCGGATGATCTTTCTTGCCTCTATTGGTTTTAATCCTTTTACCTTTCTTGAAACTTGAATTTTTGCTAGTTCTCCCATTACAGATATGACTCCCACATCGTAACCGCTCTGAGCTTCAACCACGATAACATCTCCAACCTGTAGTGTCAAATTGCTAGAATTTCTGAAAAAGTTTTTTCTTGAATTTTTAAAGCGTACCTCATAAATATCGTAGGGTTTTTGCCCTTGAGGTAAGTCAATATTCGCAAGCCAGTCATAAACCTCAAGTTTATTGCAACCTCCAGAACTGCAAATTCCGTTGGACTTACACCCATTTGGTTTCCTATTTTTAGTATTACAAGATTGGCAGCTCATGTTTTTTTATAAAAGTAGAAATATTTAAGATATTAGGCCTTGTGAAGCATTCGCATTGATTGAAAGCATAGCAAAGTAAAAAGGATTTTGGCATTGGCATTTCTTTCCAACTGATAATAGGCCTCATCAATAGATTTCATAAAATCTCTAATGTTCTTTCCGTTAATGAAAGGGGAAAACTTATCCAAGAAATTGAATTCATCTTCAGATACTTTGATGTTTTGATTTCCAGCATAATTTTTAATAATAGATTGTCTAAGCATGTGAGAGGTATACAACAAGAAAATTTTTTGTCTTTCTTTTCCAGTTTGAGCCATTTGATCTGCCCAATTCATCATATCAATGACATTTTTTTTATAGCTGGATCGCATTAATTCAATAAAATGGTCTTTTAATGAATAATCATTTTCGTCCAAGTTAAGGATCTCTTTTGCTTTGATAATATTTCCTTCTGAATAGGAAGCAATGGAATCTGCCTCTTCTGTATTCAATTGAAAATCTTTTTCAATATGAATTTTCAGATCTGGCTCACTGATTCTATTCACTCGAAGAATTTGACAACGTGAGATAATCGTGTCTAACAATTTACCCTCCTCCTTTGACAAGAGAATAAACATGGTTTTATTGGGGGGCTCTTCTAATATTTTTAAAATCTTATTGGCACACTGGGTATTCATTTCTTCTGCCATCCAGATGATCATTATTTTGTATCCACCTTCATACGATTTAAGTTTAAGCTTTCTATGAATATCGTAACTTTCATCAACAGATATGATAGGTTTGCGTTCTTTACTATCAATTTTTTTGATCCAATCAAATAATGAAAAATACGATGAGTCTTTTATTTGTCCTCTCCAATCCTCATAAAAAGGTTTGGATGTTTTACTAACACTTTGTACTGTTGGAAAGCTGAAGTGAAGGTCTGGATGCTGCAGTTCATTAATTTTTCTACAAGAAGGACATTGACCGCAACTGTCTTCTGCGGTTTTATTTTCACATAATATAAATTGTGCAAAAGCCATTGCCAAGCCCAATGATCCATAGCCTGGGTCGCCAAGAAATAGTTGGGCATGGCTGATCTTTTTTTTTCGAACACCGTATATGAGCTTTTCTTTAAGCTTTGCCTGCCCAATAACATCTTTGAACTGCATGAATCAAATTTACTAATGTTTTCTAGTATTGAAATCAAAAAGAAGATTTAAATTAGTACAAAAAAATCATGAAAAAACTGTGCTTAATTTCTTTAATTCTAATTTCTATTTCGGCTTTTTCTCAAAATATTCGGGTTCAAGAACAGAATTTTGATTTCTCGGTTTCCTCTAATGTGAATTCTTTGAGTATTGAAATACCATATGCTGATGAAGCATATGTAAATGGTCGTTTAAAAAAGTTTCTGAAAAGTTGGGGAAAGCACAAAGAGAGTAAAGGTGAACATTCTGCATTGATGGTTGAAATGAAAGAATTGGGAAAAATTCCTTTCAACGTATACGCCAAAGTCATCTTGCTTAGAAATGAAAACACAAGTGTTTACTTTGGTTTTGATTTGGGAGGAGCATTTTTATCGAAGCGAGACCATAGTGAAAAGTTCAAGGTTATTGAGAAGTTTGTTGCCAATTTTGCTTCTGATGTTGTAAGAGATTGGGTAAGTGATGAGCTAAAAACAGAAGAAAAAATCCTTCAACAGCTTGAAAAAGACCAAAAAGATCTGGAAAAGAGAAAGGGACATTTGGAAAAGGAGATACAGGATTTTGAAAAGAAGATTGAGCGAAATAAAATTGAGATAAAAGAAAATATTGATCTTCAGGGAAAGAAGAAGGAGGAGATTCAATTACAAGACCAGAAGGTTAAAAAGATTGATAAAAAGCTCAAGGAACTTGGTTAGACTTTCCCTGAAACCAATAAAACGAGCTCTCCCTTCGGTTTATTGTCTGAAAAGTGTTCAATAAGAGAAGAGAGTGTTCCTTGGTGATATGTTTCATATATTTTTGAGATTTCACGAACGACACATGCTTTTCTGTCTTCTTTAAATATTTTAAGCATTTGAGTTAATGTTTTTGTAATGCGGTGCGGAGATTCGTAGTAGACAAGTGTGCACTCCATATTTAAAACATTTTTCAATCTAGATTCTCGACCTTTTTTGTGAGGTAAGAATCCTTCAAAATGAAATCTTTCAGAGGGAAACCCTGAACCCACTATGGCAGGGATTATTGCTGTTGGACCTGGCAGACATTCAACTTTTATGCCTTCATTAAGGCAGGCTCTAATGAGCAGATATCCAGGATCAGATATACCAGGAGTCCCAGCATCTGAAACCAAACCGGTGATATTTTTTTCCTTTATTGATAGTATGCATTTCTCCAAAATCTTATGTTCATTATGCGAATGAAAGGGCACCACATGGTTTTGAATATTCAAATGGTTCAACAGTCGCTTGGTCACCCTAGTGTCTTCAGCATAGATAACTTGACATTCTTTAAGCATTCTTATCGATCGCAATGTGATATCTTCAAGGTTTCCGATAGGGGTAGGTATAATGACAAGTTTGCCCATAACCACTAGTAAGTATTTATTTTATGAAAAAACATTTTTTACGACTTCATCTATTTTAGCACATTGAACAATTTCAATTCCATAATTTTTTGTTTTTAATCCCTTACTGTTTTTCGAAACTATTATTTTTTTGAAGCCTAATTTTTCAACTTCACTTATTCTTTGATCCACTCTGTTGACTGGTCTGATTTCACCGGAAAGGCCGATTTCTGCAGAAAAAGCTATGCCCTCTGGAATAGGAAGATTGGCATTAGAAGAGAGGACAGCCATTGCAACGGCCAAGTCAATTCCAGGATCGTCTACTTTTATTCCTCCTGCAATATTCAAAAAGACATCTTTGGTTCCTAGTTTGAAACCACACCGTTTTTCTAAAACCGCCAAAAGCATGTTTAATCGTTTTGAATCAAACCCAGTAGAAGATCTTTGCGGTGTTCCATACACAGCAGAACTTACTAAAGCTTGTATTTCGATTAAAAAAGGTCTTAATCCCTCGAGTGTCGCAGAAATAGAAATACCACTAAGTTCATTATCGTTGTTCGTAACCAATATCTCCGATGGATTCTCAACAATTCTTAGCCCATTGCCTTGCATTTCATAAATGCCTATTTCGTTTATTGATCCGAATCTATTTTTACTCGTTCGCAGGAGTCGATACATATGGTTTCTATCACCTTCAAACTGTAAAACAGCATCCACCATGTGTTCAAGAACTTTTGGTCCTGCAATGGCGCCGTCTTTTGTAATGTGCCCAATTAAAAATATGGCCGTATTGTTTTCTTTAGCAAAGCGCAATAATTGGCTGGTACATTCTCT
>MDTD01131956.1_pt1 | contig 22560 bp, 16 predicted proteins | sample 811221 | NCBI WGS metagenome assembly MDTD01 (sample SAMN05326646, study PRJNA326480) | marine metagenome | isolation source: seawater | place: Pacific Ocean: South West | collected 2011 | reverse complement strand
GCGCTCGAAGGGATATATTTTAATACAACGCGCGACGACGCGACGGCGCGCGTCAACGCACGGGCGTGATCGGTTTCGCGCGTTTAGCGGGCGGCGTATCCGAAGGCGCGTTCGATTCGGCGCGTTCGCCGTTGGCGACGTCCTTGTCGTCGCGGCCGAGCAACAGGGCGCGGGACATGTCGCCGAGGTGCTCGTCGGACACGCGAACCTCGAGCGTTCGATCTCCGGGCGCGCAATCACACGCGTCCATAGCGTGGCGGATGCATCGCACGGCGCTCGGAAGGCACTTGCACCGAACTACGGAAAGGAATGGAATCGCTTTGCAGCGAACGCAACACGCGTCGTCGTCCTCGTTCGGAGGTTCCACCTTGGCGACGTTCAAGCCTCGACGAACCATGGACGCGCGATCGACCAACTCGTCGCTCACGATTGTCTCGAGTTCCTTTCGGAGCGTTGAGACGACGGCGCCGATGGCTTTACTGCGAACCGCCGGCGCGTTTTTCCGCAACACCTCGACGAACATCTCCGCCGCGCGAGACACTAAGCGATGATGTGCGAAGACGGCGTTTCGTTTGAATAGGCCCGTGCTGTAGACGTCGATGGCGCGTCGACCGAAATCGAGCCAATTGACGTGTCCGAAATTGACCGCCTCGCCGACGTTGAACCCGTGCGAAAATCCCGCGTGGTACGCCCTCGGAAAGGTGACGATGAATTCACCCGGTTGTTGCACCGCGTGCACCACCTTGACGCCGTGATCGACCAACACGCCCGGAGGAACCATGGTGACGATTTGATGCAAAATATCCGGTGTTTGTTCGAACAAGCGCGGCACCGTCGCGCGAGCGCAATTCTCAAACGCCTCGGCGTCGCTTCCAGGCACCCCGTACCACGTCTTCGCCGCGCCTCTGTGTAAATAGTTAACCGAGCACAAAAAGTGATCCTCCACGTGCCAACAAAACGTGGCGAAGAGCATGCCGAGGTACAACCACGGCTTGGTGAGCCCCGGAATGTCGTGCTCCACCACTCGCAATAAATTAAGCGGATGCGAGAATATGTGTTCAAAGTCCCACGGATGTTTCCCCCCGTCCTCGTCCGCCCCGAATCCGGTCCCGTGTACCTTGGTGTCCAAATCGTTCCCGTACTCCACCGACGCCCTCTCCCCTCGCGTCTCCACCACGTCCCAAAACGCGCGTTCCAACGCCGCCGGATCCTTCGCGTCAACCTTCGGATGCCTCCGCGCCCACTCTTCCTCGTACGCCGTCGCCATCGCCTCGTACTCCCCCTTGGTGTACTCTTTCCCGAACTGAAACAATCGTCCCTCGCTGAGCTTGTGCACGAGCTGCAACTTCGTCTCAAACCTCGCGGCGTCGTCTCGCCACGCGTCGGCGTTCCATCTCGGCGTCGCCCCCTCCGGCGGGACGATCTTACAGATCCCCGATTTCCTCGCCGTGGGCTCGATGGACGTCAGGTACACGATGGGATCCGCGAACTCGGCCGCGGTCGGTCGAAACGTCGGCGCGTCGTCGATGTCCACGCGCGCGGTGCGCGACGGAACGACCTGTGGGTGAAGAATCGCATTCGCAACGTCTCGTCAGTTTTTCGTCGCTCGACGCGTCGGTGTCGCGAACGCGCGGCGCGGAGGAAGTCCAAGTCGCGCTCGCACCTTTGGACTCGACGTGGACGCGCCCTCGCCGCGCGTCGCGCGCGGTGGGTTTCTCGACATGGCGCGGCGCGTCGCGCGCTGAGGCGACGCTCCGGGACGGCGACGAGGGACGTCGAATGGATGGACGACGCCGCGCGATGACGACGCGCCGCGTTGGGCGCGATGGATTACAAATGTGTATATCGATGCGTTCACGTCGATGGTGAGGGGACGTCGTACGTCTCGAAGAGATGGTATGGAAATCTCGCCGCGAGTCGCCGCGCGAGCCGACGCTTTTCTCCGAGCGAAAACGTGGGAGGATACGCGTCGTCGTCGAAAATCTCCGTGATGTTGCTCGCCGGGACGTGCCATTTCTTCGCCCTCGGGGTGACGCCGATCCAGTCCAAGTATTTCCAGTGCCCCTCGGCGCGAGGTACGATGCCCTCGGACGGTTGGTACCATCGCGCGGGGACGCCGAAGGATTCGGCGAAAATCAACCCGTGTAAAGACGAACTGAACACGCGCTCGCAACTCGCGATCTGACGCACGAACGTCTCCCAGGGTTGATGCGTCTCGATGTTCACCACCCCCGGCGGGATCACGGTGACGACGTCGTAGTGATGACGCACGAAACACCGTCCTCGTCGCGAGACGCCTCGGCCCAACTCTGGATTTGTAAACGAAACCAAAAATCCTGGATCTCCTATCGGGTACGCGTTCACGCTTCCGCTCCCGTCGCTATTTCTATACGTCCCACGCAACGACGACTGCGTGTTCGGCCCTCGAACGCCGTGAATGATCGCCCCCGCGTGCTTCCACGCGTCCATCATCGACCGTCGATGCCACGCGCCCGTGCCCCACACGTGGTCGCCCTTCTTCGCCTTCTCCAACACGCTCCCCACCGTGAGCAAACACACGTGCGGCTCCGCCCCGAAACACGTCGTCGCCTCCACGGGAAGCGCGTCCGCGACGCACCCTTGAAAGTAATGCTGCACCGTCGCCATCGCCACGCGCGGTCCCACCGAGTCGCCCGCGTTCAACCGCCCGTCGTCCGGGCGACACCGACACAACCGCATGTTGGCGTCCCTAAATCGCACCGCGCACGACGCGTTCGCCCGCACGCCTAAATTCGCACCGCCACCCTCCGCATCGTCGTCGAACTCGCGCTCACTGAGTAAATTCCCCTCGCGCACGACGGCGGCGACGTCGACGTCCGCCAAGTCGAGCCTCGGTCGAAAATCCTTCCCCGTCGCCGCGGCGAGCGCCGACGCCGGCGCGCGCGCGAGCGCACGTCCCGCGCGCGCGAGCACGATCGCGACGTCACCCCGCGCGTGCGCGGGCGCGTCGCGAGGCGCGGACGCGAGGGCGAGGGCGAGAAGACACGACAGCGCGCTCGCGCAGCCGATCGCGACGGCGCGCGCGCGTCGCGCGCGACACGAACGCGCGTCGCTCGGACGCGGACGCTCGGACGCGTCGACGTCGATCGCGCGCGCGCGTTCGAACGCGTCCTCGCGCACGAGCGGCGCGCGTTCGTCCATGACGAGCCACCGTCTGAGGCTTTTGGTGTTGCGAACGCGAACGCGAACGCATTCATTCATACATTCATTCATTCATTCACGCGTTCGCTCGCCGAGGACGAGACGCGACGAGTCGACGGGAGTGAAAATCGCGCGCGTTAGAACCGGAATCACCCGCGCGGCGCGCGCATTCGCATCGTTTACAACGGACCGCTCGCGCGTATACTTCGACGCGTACGCCGCCGAGCGCACGCTCACGGCCGAATCCCCCCGGCGTACGCCACGACCACGATCGCGAACACGCCGAGTATGATGTTCAAGAAAATATTCGACGGCATCGGCTTCTCCGGAAGTCCACCCAATCCCACGGACTCACCGAGGAGTTTCTTTCGCATCTCCGGACTGATCTCTCCCCGCGCGCGCGTCGGCGGCGCGTCGGCCTCAGCCTCGGCCTCCCGTTCGCCCGATCGCTCCTCCGCGGGAATCACGGCGTCGAGCGCGGCGAGGGTTTCATCCGCGGACGTCGACGGCGACGGCTCGTCCTCGGTCGACGCCGAGAGCACCGTCTCGACGCGCCGTTCGCTTCGATTCCGATGACGATTCCGATGACGACGATCCGTTCCCGCACCGACGCGTCGACTCGTCCTCGCGCGCGTCGCGCGCGTCGCTCGCATCGTCGCTCGCATCGTCGTCGTCGTCGTCGTCGCCGCGGTCATCATCTCGCGCGCGTTCGAGCGTCGCGCTCTCCCGCGCGCGCGTCCCGACGCGCGCATCGTCGCGCATCATCATCCGCGCCGCGCGCGCGCGACGACCGACCGCACCGACCGCATCGACCGCGCCGATCGACGAACGCCGACGCGCGTCCTCGCCTCGCGCGCGCGCGCGCCTCGCGGACTCGACGCGCGCGATCGCGTCGACGCGCGCGATCCGACCCGCCACGTCGGATCGCATCCGAGAGCATCCCATTGATGAGTCATGACTCGTCAATGTGTCCCCCACCGAGGGCAACCGTTCCCAAAAAGATCATCGCGATCGCGCGACGATCGCCGTCGACGCGCGTCACACGCGCGCGCGCGAAGGACGCGGACGCGAACGAAACCCGCGGAAACGAATCATCCATCATGGGCGTGAACGATCACGACACCTTCAGCGGTCTCGCGCCGCTTCACGTGGCCGCGAAGGATGGGGACCTGAAGAAACTCGTGGAAATCATGGACGACGGCGCGGACGTGAACATTCGCGCGTGCGGCGAGGTGCGCGTCGGGAGAACGAACGAGTGACACTCGCGCGGGGGGCCTCGACGCTCGACGGAACGATGGGTGACGCGCGCGCGGGGGGGGGAGGCGAAGGAATGATGGAATGATGAACGCGATCGCGCGGATCTCGGCGCGCGAAGCCGAGACGGCGCGAGGTTCGCTGGCGGGAAGAGTGAGTGACTGACGACCGAACGGTTGGTTTCGGTTTTTGTTCGTGCGCGCGCAGAGCAACGGTGGTAAGACGGCGGCGATGTTCGCGGCGTCGGGCGGTCACGTCGACGTGCTCAAGGCGATGCAGCGAGGTCCGTCGCTGTTGGATTTGCCGAGCGCGGACGGCGGTACGGCGGCGATGAGCGCGGCGGCGCACGGATACGCTGATGTGTTGGCGTACATCATCGAGAAGAAGTGCAACTTGAACGCGCAAGATGAGGATGGGTGGACGGCGCTCATGTACGCGGTGGCGGCGGGGAGCGTCGAAAACGTCCAAAGGCTCATCGCGGCGGGCGCGAACCCGAAGATTAAGAACAACGACGGTGACACCGCGGCCAAGCTGGTGGACGGTAAGAACAAGGATGCCCTCCTCGCGGCGTTGAAGGGGAAGATGAGCACGATTAAAGAGGACAAGAAGTGCTCTGTGATGTAAACGTCGACCGACGAGCCGAGTCGAGGCGAGACGGCGCCCACGCGAGCTTCGTCGTCGTAAATAATCGGATCGAACGACGACCTCGGGCGCGTCTGTAATACGTATCTACGCAGTATGACTCTACTATGATGAATCTTTCGTGGTTTACACGCTTCCTATCGACTTCTAACTTCTAAGAAGCGCTCGCCGCGGGCGCGCGAGCGAGTCGGGTTGTCTCTCGTGCACGACCGGTTCGGTCGGCAGCTGGAACAAGTCATCGTCTCGCTCGCTCTCGTTTCCTTCGTCTTCACGCTTTTCGTTCTTTTCCATGCTCGTCTTCGGTCCGCTCGCGTCGCCTCCTCCGTCCTCGGCGTCCTCGTGGACGCGTCTCGATAATCTCTTCAAGTGCTTGGAAGAATCCGACGTGTCCGAAATCAAACTGTTGGATAGTGTGGACGCTTGTGATTTCGCTAAAACGCCGACCGCATCGTCTCGAGGTTTGCCTTTACCGGACGTCGCCGGCTGTCGAGCCCTCTTTTCGACGACGACGCCCGGCGACGCCTCCACGCGTTCTATGAGCGCGTCGTCGTACTCGTCCTCGGATTTTCCGCGAACGCCGAGCGTCTCATGCGCGCCGCTCACGAATTTTCGCACGTCCTCTTTCGCGCTCGTGCGAGCTTTCTCCCTAATCTTGGCTAAATCCCGTTCGCGCCTTCGCCACGCCTTGGGCGCGATGGTTCTCAAACTAGGATCGTTGAAATCGATCTCGTATTCGTCGTCCTCCTCATTCACCGCGGCGTTGGAGTTGGCGCTGGCGTCGTCCATGTCATCGCCGAACGTCGCCGCGCTCGGTCCGGTTGACAGTTGGCTCCCGTCGCGCGACTCGTCGGCGGCGGCGTCTCGCGACGCCTTCATGTGAAAGTTTTCACTATCGAACGGCGCGTCGTGATACTCGCGCGAAATGTCCGAGGACGTTTTCATCCAAGGCGACTGCGTCTTCTTCGACCGATCCGTCGTCGACTCGTCGTGGCTCGGGACGACGACGGGCACGACGCGACCGCTCGAACGTCCGCCCGCGTCGTCGTCCCAGTACGTGTCCGGAGACCGTTTTGCGTCGTCGTCCCAGTACGCATCCGGAGACCGTTTCGCGTGCGTCTCCGCGCGCTGCGGCGTCGACGCTGCGGGTACGTCTGGGGTCGAGTCGCGCCCGTCACGCTTCTCCGAACGCCACCTCGAACGCCACTCGCCGTACGACAAATCAATCTCTCCGCCGAGCAACGCGCCCAACGCGAGTATCAGCGCCAACAACAGCGCCAATAATATGCACCAACCCCTCCGCTGCGCCTGTCGCAGACGAGCCGCCGGAGACATCCCATCCGCATCCTTGTTCGACTCGCGACGCTTCTTTTTCTCCTTTCCCCGACGTTTGGAAGTCTCGCGCTCGCGCTCGCGCTCGCCGTCTCCGCCTCGGTCCTCCGCGCGCGTCTCGAGCAACGGCGCGCGCTCCGACCCCTCCAGCGCCTTCTTCGCCGCCGCGTGATCACCGACGCGCCTCTTAAACCTGTGCGGATCGAATCTCTTCTTCTCCTCCCCCCCACGCTCGTCGAGCGTCGCCGAAGCTCTCGGCTCCGCGTACTGCGTCTCGGGATCGTCCTCGATCGCTCCGTTCACCTTTGAGCGCCGCGTCTCCCTCGCGACGGCGCCCGAGATCGACCGATCCCTTCCACCGCGTCTCGTATCCTCGCGCGCGTCCTCGGTGGACGTCTCCGTGCCGTCCGCGCGACGCGCGACGGCGGGACCCGGGTGAACACCCTCCTGGCTCGGATGCGTCCCGCAGCAGCACTCGCACCGACAGCGCAGGCACCGCATGGCGTTCGACGCGCGTGGATTCACGTCGACATGTGTCTCTTCGCTCGCGCGCGCTCGAGCGATGCGTCGGTCGTCGAGCGCGACGCGACGCGCTCGAATGTGACGACGATCATCTTTTTTCTTTCCTTCTACTCGGTGTTACAACGACTACTAGGAGGGCGACTACTAGGAGGGCGCGTCCTCGTCGGACGAAGAGTCGTCGACGTCCAGGCGAATGTTTTGTGGTAACCCGTCGTCGGCGTCGACGGCGTCGGCGGTGGACGCGTCGTCGGCGCGCGCGGCGGCGGAACGCTCGAACGCGGCGCGGCGCGCGCGGTCTCGGTACAACTCTTCAATCTCCATCGACGCGTCGAAGTAATCGGCGGGATGGGTTAACTCGGTGGCGATGTCCATGCCACCGTGCGCGTCGGCGAACGCGCGCGCGCACGCGGTGGTGGGATCACCGACCTGTACCGCGGACTCGACGGCGGCGCGGCCCGAGACGGATAATTCGGAAAACCAGTCCCTCGCGCTCGACGCGCGACGAAAATCTTCCACCGTGCCGACGAATGGACACGCGCACTCGATCTCTCCCCCAGCCTTGCCGAGCGTTTCGCACTTGTGCGGGTCGTAATCTTTCATCGCGCCCTCTAATCCGTAGTGGTGACGAATCGCGTACGTGTGTTCACGCTGATAATCGCCCATGCGTCCGCGCGGAAAGACGCCTCGTCTCCAAAATTCGAGCGCCTCGTTCACCGTGAACCCCACGCCCTTGAAGAAGAGATTGAGCTGAAACCTATCCGTGTACCTCAGATGCGCCTTGACGCGCAGATCCTCCAGTTTATTCCGCATGCACGGCGGAAACGGTCTCGACGCCGAGCGTTTCCCGCGAGGAGTAATCGCCGCGAGCGCGCGCTTCCACTCCTCGCCCGGACGCCCCATGCCGAGCCCTCGTCCTCCCTCGGCCGCGTCCGCCTCGATCGCGATCGCGTGGTGGGCGATCCCCGCGACGCCCCCGCGTCGTCGTCGCCGTTCGCGTCGTCTCTCCGCCAGATTCGTCCCGCGCGAAGTCGGCGCCTCTGGCAACTCGCTCGGATCCGGTTGCCACGTTCGAATCTCCCGCAACGCATTCCTCTCATTTTTCGGATCGAACGCCCGCGGCGCCTCCCCCGTCGCCAACCACGCGCGCATTCGCCGCAACGTCCGCTCGCAATCCTCTCTGATATCCCGCTCCACGTGCGCCGCGTACGTCTCCGCCGCCTCGCTCTTCGGCACCAACGCGAACCCGTCCCTCACCTCCCGCGCGCGTCTCTTCCCCACCACCACCGCCGCTCGCTCGAACGTCATCCACACGTCCCCCTCCTCCACCACCTCAAACCCACACGCGCTCTTCAAAAACCACGACGGAATCTCCACAGACCCGTTCCGCACGCGTCGTCGCGTCGACTCCCTCTCCGCGCGGCTCAACCACTCGACGCCGTACGTCCACGATCGCCATCCACCGTCTCTCTCCACCGCACAAAACGCGCACTTGAGCGCGGCGAGCGAGACGCGATCGGCGACGACGTCCTCATCGAACGGCGCGCTCGCCTCTCGCGTCCACGCCGCGAGCGCTTCCTCGCGCGCGCGTCGTCCCTCGACGTCATCCGACGCGCGCGCGCGCGCGATTCGCTGCACGCCGTGCAGCAGCGTCAACCGAGCCTTGGCGAGACGGACGACGTCGGCGACGTCGACGTCGACGTCGGCGGCGGCGGCGGCGGCGGGCATGCGCCCGCGGCGCGACGCGACGACGTCCGGCGCGCGCGCGCGCGGGCGCGACCGTTTCGAGGGGGTCGGTCGAGCATGGCCAGTGTGACCGTTCATGATTCGTGGTATGAGTCGTGACCCTCGGATGTGTCCCTGTCGTGTGGATAACGACGCGCGCGCGCGTCGATCGACGCGGGACATCGTCGCGCGCGCGAGGGTTCTCGAGCGAGGGTTCGGCGCGCGAGCGCGCGAGGATGGTGAATACCGTCGCGTCGTCCGCGTCCGCGTCCGTGGTGACCGCGCGAGGGGTTCTCGCGAGGCGGCGAGGGATCGTCGGTGGGATCGCACCGTCGGGACGGATGACGACGCGCGCGGTGGCGGCGTCGCGCGCGGTGGTGGTGATGGGTGGTGCGCACCGCGCGGGGTGTGTCGGTCGCGCGATCGACCGATCGATGCGAAGGATGACGACGACGACGACGACGATGGCGACCGGGGAAGGGATCGACGACGTCAAGGCGGAGAACGCGGCGGCGGACGTGACGGAGACGGAGCTCGGTGGGAACGTGCGTCAGTTGCTCGGGTTTAAGGGAGCGGCGGAGACGGATGATGTGTGGAAGATTCGCGTGCAGTTGACCAAGCCCGGGACGTGGGTGCCGTTGATTTGGGGCGTGATGTGCGGCGCGGCGGCGAGCGGACACTACGAGTGGAATCTGGATAACGTCGGCAAGGCGTTGCTGTGCATGACGATGAGCGGGCCGTTTTTGACTGGATACACGCAGACGATCAACGATTGGTACGACAGAGAGATTGATGCGATCAATGAGCCGTACAGACCGATTCCGAGCGGGGCCATCTCGGAGAATGAGGTCAAGGCGCAAATCGCCGTGTTGTTGGTCGGCGGATGGTTGTGCGCGTTGCAACTCGATCGATGGTGCGAACACGACATTCCGGTCGTGTTTTTGTTGTCGTTGTTCGGGTCGTACATCTCGTACATTTACAGCGCGCCGCCGTTGAAGCTCAAGGCTGAGGGGTGGAAGGGGTGCTACGCGCTCGGTTCGTCGTACATCGCGCTTCCGTGGTGGGCGGGCATGGCCACTTTCGGCACGTTAACGCCGGACGTCATGTTCCTCACCGTCCTGTACTCAATCGCCGGTTTGGGCATCGCCATCGTGAACGATTTCAAATCAATCGAGGGCGATCGCAAGCTCGGTTTGCAATCCCTTCCCGTGGCGTTCGGCGTCGAAAAGGCAAAGTGGCTCACCGTGTCCACCATCGACATCACGCAGCTCTTCGTCGCGTTTTACTTGCGCGCCATCGGTGAAGAGACGTACTCTAACGTCTTGCTCTGCTTGATTTTCCCGCAAATTTTCTTCCAATTCAAGTTCTTTTTGCCGGATCCGATGAAGAACGACGTCAAGTACCAAGCCAGCGCGCAGCCCTTTTTAGTCTTCGGTTTGCTCACCACCGGCTTGGCGTGGGGTCACCACATCAACGCGCTCGGCATGTAGACGAGGGTGACACGTAGGAGTCATTCAACGCGCGAGGACGATTCATTTTTAAAAATAACCACGCGGCTATGCGTTACGCACGCGCCGTTTCATTCCTACTCATTTTCTAGAGCGCATCTCTCGGCCGCCGGCCGCCCGCGCGTTCGCCTATTTCGCGTCGTCTCGACGGTTTCGTGAACACCTGCGCGCTCGCGCTCACCGCACCCGCGGCGTCTCCCACGTACGGACCGACGGTGGCGTTGTTCGAAAAGACGACAGGTAACGCGTCCCGCGCGACGCCGAGCGCGACGCCCTCGCGCACGACGGCTCGTTCATACGGACCTCGACGCGTCTCGTGCGCGCCGTGTTCGGTGCGCATCGTTCGTTTCGGCGCGCCGCCGGCGAGAATGTAATCCTCCGCGCGCGCGCGCCATCCCTCGCGCTCGACAGAAACGTCGTCGCGGCGCGCGCCTCTGATGAACGCCGACGACATCGCTGGTCTGTCTTTGCTGTACTCGCGCCATCTCGCTCGGTGCGGTGCGACGCCGAAACCCGCGTTTTCGGGCACGCTTTCGACGACGGCCATCGCGCGCGACGCGTCGTCGTCGACGACGACGTCTTCTTTTTCGTCTTTCTTCGTCGCGGCGGCGGCGCGCCTCGAGCCGAAATTCGCCTTTTGATGATCAATCTTCTCCCGAAGCGCCTCCCGCGTCTCTCTCGCGCTCGGATGAGACTCTCGCGATAAAAAGTGCCGCATCGCCGCGGGTTCCGTCTTTCGAAAGTGCGCGAGCAACGAATCGGCGAGCTGCGACGCGCTCATCGATCGACTCGATTGCAAATCGCAGAGCGCCGAGACGACGCCGGCGTTGACGAAGACCAACCATCGCTCGTCGTAATCGAAACGTAGACGGTCATCAATCATCACCGCGTCGCCGTTTGCGCTCGTCTCGTCCTCGTTCGCGCCCCCAGCGTCGCGCTCGCCCGGCACGGACGTCGGCGCGGCGGCCGCCGCGTCCCACGCCGCGCGCACCATCCTCGACGCCGCGAATCGCGTGGATTCTTCCCTCTCCATCAATCCCTTCGCCGCGCTTCGCAACGCGTCCTCGGAGAGTAAATACCGCACCGTCGACGTCAACGGCCATTTCTCCTTTGGATCGATCGACACGAACGCGCGCGTCGTGCGAAGATGTTGCGTGAACAGATACGCCAACCACGACATGGCGCTCGCGCGCAAACCGCCGTCGCCGCCGACGAGCATTCGAAAGACTCTCTTCCCGAGTCGCGTCGACGTCGTGCACAGCGTCGCCTCGTATAAGATTCGACTCGCGTGTTCTCGAACGATGGCGTTCGACGGGTGCACCGAGAGCGCCATCAATCGGTAATCGAGTTTACACTCGGTGACGGAGAGCGGAACGCGCTCGCCGTCGACGTTCGACGCGCGCGTCCGATCGTCGGCGTTCTCGTCGGCGTCCTCCTCGTCGGCGTCCTCGTCCTCCTCGACATCGTCCTCGTCGTCTTCGCCACCTCTCATTTCACAAGTCATCCGTCCAATCGCACGAAACGTCGACGAGAGACACCCGCGGCGGCGTCTCGCCTCGACCCAATCGTTCCCCGTGAAGGCTTCGACGGGATCCAACGCCGCGAGTCCAGTCGTCGTCATGGATTGTATTCGCCGTTCCGTCGCGTACGCCAACGCGGCGAACGATGTGATGGGTTCGCGCGCGGCGGTGACGGTGAGTAAGATCTCATCCACCGCTCGTAACGCGGCGCATAACACCTCGTCGTCGTCGTCGATTTTCGCCAGCGTCTTCGAGAGCGCGTCCAACGCGCGCGTCTCGGTTCGAAACTTCGGACACCGACGCGGCTGCAACGGGAAAAACGTCTGCGCGGATAAATACTCATCGACGAACGAACCGGCGGATGCAAACCGGAGCGTCTGCGACGCGACGCGCGCGGCCCAACACCTGACGTACGTCGCGCGACCAAACGTCGTCTTAATTCTCGCCAACGCCAACGTCCATTCGCACCGACGCATCGCCCCCCACGCCTCTCGCAGACCCTCATCCGTGGCACACAACATCGCCACACCGAGTTCCGTCTTCCCGAACGCCGCCAGCGCCGCGCACGCCCCTCGTCGCGCCTCGGCATCGCTCGCGTCCGCAGCCGCTCGTTTCAACGCGCTCGTCGCCCCCGGACACCGCGCCGCCTCGTACACCCCTCTCGCCCCTCCGTTCGCCAATCCCTCCATCACCGCACAGAAACGTCGTTTTCTCGCCGCGTGCACCGGCGTACCGTCGGCGAACGCGCGCGCGGTGACCGTGAGCGTCGTCCACGGCGGTTCGTCCGCGAACGCGTCCGCCGTCGGCGTCCCGACCGCCGCGGAATCCATCATCATCGATATCGCGTCGCCGTCGCGCGCGTTCGTCCCACGACCGAGCGGAGACGATGGCATCGAGCGCGTCGCGCGGTGACGCCGACGACGCGACGACGACGACGCGGTCGTCGACGTCGCGCGCGATGAATCGCTCGGGCCGGACCGTTGCGACAAATCATCATCGAATCGGCGAGAATCGTCCGAGTCGTCGTCGTCGCGTCGGTGATGGGACGCGCGATGACCGCCGGACGGTCGGTGGGACATGGCCGTCGAGTGGTCAGCGCGAGAGACGCGCGCGCATGGTGGCGAGACGCGGAGTGGGGGTGGGACGCGTCTCTCGCGCGGGACGGCGCCGACGGCGGAAGAAAAGAATGAATTCGTGCGATTAAGATCGCGTGTGGGGCTGTGTCGTCGCGCTCGTGGACGCGGGTGACGCGTCGGTGGGAGAGGACGCGTCGGTGACGACGTTCTCCGCGGTGACGTCTCGATCCTCGTCGTTTCGATCGGACGCGTCTTCGTGTTCGCCGTGCTCGGCGACGATGCCTTCGCTGGTGAGTTTGCGTAAATCTTCGACGGCGATCGTGCCGTCGGATTTGATCAAGCCGCTCAGAATGTTCACGAGTTCGATTTCGTCGTTTTCGTCGATGGTGTCGGCGCCGAGAACGTCGCGAACGCGAATGAGATCCTTCATGGTGATGCGACCGTCGGAATCCGGGTCGAGGACGCGAAGCTTGTCGCCGATGCGCTTCTCCACCTCTTCTATATCCTTGCTCGCGTCTTGGAGCATCTTATCGACGCGGGCGCTGACTTGATCGGCGAGTTCGTGCGAGCGCTCGGCCTCGGCGTCCACCTCGGCGGTGAGATGGTCGATCGCGCCTTGGTCGGCGGCGATTTCGTCGCTCGCGCACCGCGCGGCGTCGATGCGGTCGGCGTACGCGTCGACGCCCTTCTTGACGAGTAACATCAATTCAGCGCGTTCGACGGAGACGGAGGATGTATCAGAAACCATGGTGAGCAAACGCGAGAGACGAGCCGCGCGCTTGGCGCGTTTCTCGCGCTGTAACGACGCCTTTTCTTCCTCGCACACGCCGTCGTCGACCTCCGCGGGAGCCGCGGGAGCCGCCGCCGCCGACGCGGCGACGTCCGCGACGGGCGTCTTCACGATCGTCTCGTCCGCGGTTTCCGCGATCTCTTCGCTCGCCTTGGCGGCGACGGTCTCTTTTTCCGCCGCCTCGGTCTCTTTCGCTTCCTCGGCGATGATTTCTTCCTCGCGCTTTAAGAATTCCATCCTCTTGGTGTAATCCTCCTTGTTCGTCGCCGTGTGCGTCGCCAAACCTTCATCCACGGCGGCGGAAACCACGACGTCTTCCGGTAGCGACGCGAGCGTGTCCGTGATGTCTTGGAACGCCTTGGTCTTCGCGTCCTCCGGTCTCGTCTCCGCCGTGATGACGAACGCGCGCGATAACAGCAACAACGTCGACGGAAGCTTATTCTTCAGACTCAACTCGAGCCAATCCTCGAGTTGAGCAATCAAATCCTCGCGATCGCTCTCCCAACGCATCCCTCTCGACCGCGCCGCGCTTCGTAACTCGCTCGTCGTCATGTTCTTCAGCCCTTCGAAATAGATGAGCTTGTCATCGTTTTTAATCTCGCGGAGTTTATTGCGCAACTGAAACCGCAAAAACGTATCCGTGCCGTACGGCGCGATGCCGACGAATTTACACATGTTGACCAACTGCGCGCGCTCCACCTGATACAGCGTGAACTCATCGTTGAAGAGTTTTGAAAACTTCAAGATGTCATCGTTCGTCACCTTGGCGCCCGATCGAATCTTCTTCATGAAGACGTATAAATCGTCGGCTCGATCGCGCGTCACGCCGCTTCGCGAGTGCTTCAATCCCTTGGCCATCATGCGCACCGTGTCCTGTAAAAACCTCGCCACCTCGAGTTTCGCCTTGAGTTTCTTCTTCAATTCCTCCTCGTGCTTCAAATCGTTTCGAAACGTCGTGGGAAGCATGTTCGGGAACACTTTCAACGCCACGGGAAGAAACACCTCCATAAACGGAATCAAGACAAACGCCGCGAACGGAACGAGTCGAAAGACATCCGCCGTCGTTCGTGTCAACTGTTTCCGCTCTCTTCTCGACAATTCGCTCCCACTCATCAATTTTAACGATAACCTCGACGCAATCTTCACCTCCACGCCCAGGAGCTTGGCGCCGGACCAATAGTGATGCGCCTCCTCCTTGACGTGTCCCCACCCGCGTTTCGCGGCGACGCGCCACTCGTCCCGCGACATGTTCCCGAGCGACACCATCCACGGCCCGAACGACGCCATGTACGTCACACCCGCTTTCGCCGACGAGTACATGCGCTCCCACGATTTCAACTGACGCTCGCGGTGGAGTTTCGTAATCTCTCGTCGCGCGTCGTCCAGCGCGGCGAGGTCCACCTTGACGGCGTCTCTGTCGGCGTCCGCGGTGGATTCCGATCGTTCATCCGTCGTCGCTGGTTCGGCGGCGAATCCGCGAGCGAAGACGATCGTATCGCGTCCTTTTTTCGTCGTCGACGTCGGCGTCGGCGTCGGCGTCGGCGCGCCGTCGACGCGTCCCGACGCCGCGAAACCTCTGCATTCCCCCATCTTCCTCCATGGCGACGCCGACGGCGACATCGGCGGTGACGACGCGCGCGAGATCAACGCACGTCTCGCTGACGTCATCACCGACGTCGTCATCCACCGATGGACGTCTCGAGACGACGAGAACGATGCGCGCGCGTCCTCGACCGATGACGCGTCCCGGGCCATGGTGACGAGGAATCGCGCGCGAATCGCGTCGCGCGCGTCGATCCGCGCTCGCGCGCGCTCGCGAACGACGCGCGAGACGCGTTCCATCGCGTCGGGTCCAGACGCGACGCGCGAGAGGACGCGACGCGCGCGAGAGGACGCGGGGACGAATGGGGATGGGACGAGTTCTGAATTTCACTTCGCGCGCGCTTTTTCAGTCGGGACGCGCGTCGTCGACGACGGTTTCGCGCTCTATGGACGCGCTCACGCGTCGACGAGGGCGTCGTGAATCGCGCGTTGATGCCTGACGTCGACGACGCTCGCGAGTGGGGCGAGGGCGCCCGAGGCGTGTAAGGATTTGAACCCATCGACGACGAAGGCGCGCAGGTCGACGTCGTTGACGGGATCCTCGGCTTCGTCGGCGTCGTCGGGATCGAAGGCGTCGAAACCGCCGCGCATGAGGAGACGCTCGAAGAGATCGCCGGTGAAACCTTCGTTGAGATCGGTGGTGAAGGCGCCGAGTCGGTCGAGGTTGTCGTCGTCGTCGTCGTGGTCGAGCGCGTCGTCTTCGTCAGACGCGCGGTCCTCTTCCCATTCCTCGTAATCGTCGTCGGCGCCGGCGGCGCCCTCGGCGTACTCGATGAGCACGTCGGCGAGGAGCTGGACGATTTTGGCGGGTAGGGGGATCTGTGTCCATACCTCGGGACCGGCGGTGCGCGCGCGCGCGCGCGTGCGTATGCGTCCGCTCTCGGCGGGCGTCTCCACGAGCGCGCCGTTGACGACGACGGCGCTCAACGCGGGATGTTGCGTGTTGAGCAATAATCCGAGCGCGGACGTCGTGAGTTTGATGTCGAACGACCCGTGAACGTCTGGTTGTTTCTCCACCCACGAACGCATGACAAAATCAAGGGCGTTGGGTTCGTCGCCGCCGCTGGGAAGGGAGGTTAAGAGCTCGACAAAGGCGACGGCGTCGACGTGCGCCACGCGCGCGAACACCGTCAGCAGAGACGCCGAGAGGTTCGGTTGCGTCGACGAACGGAGACGCGCGACGACAGCGGCGACGATATCTCCAAGCACGGGCCCGACTTTGTTGGGCAAGCGCCGAAGCATTTGGCACAGGAGCGGCGCGGCGTAGAGACTCGCGCTGTCCTCCAAATTGGGATCCAACAGACGAGACGCCGCTTGGAACATGGCTTGGAGGACGTCGCCTCCGCCAATGCTCGTGTCACCGCTTCCCCACGCGAGCATGTCCTCCTTGCCCGCGCGTAAAAATGCGCGCAGAGCCTCGGAGGCGCCCTGCATGACGCCCGCGTCGTCGCTGTGTAAAATGAGACCGCACACGTATTTGAAGCACGCCTCGTGCGTGCTCTTCGCCTCGGTCACCGTCGCGGGTCGAAGAATGATGGTCAACAGATCCAAGGTCGCTTCAACGAGCATCTCCGGTTGCTCGTTCGGCGAGGCGAGGATGCGCGACAGCGTCGGCACCAACATCGCGTGCAACGGCGCCTGACACGCCGGAATCGCGGCGAGCGCCTCGAAGACTTCGCTCGTGTCCGCGCTTACCAGCGGGTCTCGCACGTACTCGGCCCATATTTTCAGGACGGCCGGCGCGAGGGCACCGAGCCACGCGGCGGCGGCGGTGTCGTCCGCCTTGATCAAGACGAGCATCGCCTCTAAGATGAGATGCAACGTCTCTTCGCCTGCGTCGACGAGCAAGTTTCCCAAACCCGTGTAAACGTCACCGATGTACGGCGCGGTCACCTCCTTCTTGGCGATCGGAAGGAACTCCGCGATCGCGCGACACGCGCCGATTCGCAAAGGCGCCGCCAAGTTCGGCGCCAACGAACCGACCGACGCTCGAAGGACAGTGTTGGCGACGTCGGGCGGAATTTCACGCGAGAGACGCGCTGCCACCCACAACGCTCTGCCGCGTAAAAACGGTACCGACGCCGCCGTGCTCTCGTGAAGATCCGTGTCTATGATAGTCGTCAAGAAGGTCGCGATGTCGAAGGGCGCCGCGACCCCCTTTTCGCGCGCTCTCTCTATGCTAGCCAAGATGGTGTCGTTCATCGTCCCGACAGCGAGCAACGCCGCCTCGCGGCCGCGCCACCACAGTTTATCGCCGCTATGTCGCGCCGCGATCGATTCGCCGAGACGACGCTCCGTCGCCGTCGCGACCGCGGCGACGGCTTTGGCGCCGAATCTCGCACCGAGAGAATCCAGCATGAGGAGACACGCCGCGCGCACGGTGGAAAAATCGTCGTCCTCGTCGGCGATGAACTGATTTGGATCGTCCGACCACTGCTCCTCCTGCGACGTGCTCATCGCCATGAATCCCATGGTGATGTACACGGTGTTCGCTAAACTCGGTTCCAAGAGCTTTTGTAATTTCGGCTGCTCGGCGATATTGATGACGAGCTCCAAGAGTTCGGTGACCACCGCCTCGAAACTCACGCGGTCGCCGTCGCTATCCATGCCGGGATCCTCGTGATCCGTTTCCTCCGCGTACGCCGCCCACACGGGCGCGGCGGCGTGAAACATGGCTGCCCCGCGCGAGAGCGCCGGCATCAACGCGTCGCCCGCCGGTTTCACAAAGTATTGCACGGCGAGCGCGAGACTCGAGAGCACCTCCAACGTCGACGCGCACTGGTCGAAATTATTTGGTTCGGGCACGCGCTCGAGCGTCATCGCCAACGTCTCCAACCACGTCGGAAGATATGGCAACAACACGTCCCTCGTCATCTTTTGTTCCTGTCCGCTCATCGACGTCAACGTCGCCACCGTCGACGTGAACGCGCCCGCCGCCCGTCTTCGCAACGCCGCGTCCTCGCCTTGCCTCGCCAACGTCAACAACTCTGGAAACAACGCCGGCCCCACGCTCGCGATATCCCTCGCGTCCACATCACCCGCGATGATCTCGTAACACTTCAAGCACCCCAGCACCTCCTCCCTCGACCGTTTCGCCCGTATACCGTCCACCAACCTCGCCGTGAGCTCGTCCCAAATTTGCCCGTCGCTCGTCACCGTCTGCGCGATGGCCGCCGCGAACGCCGTGCGCATCTTGCTCCATCCGTCCGCGAGTCCCGACGGCAACACCGCCTTCAACTCCGCCTTCTCAACCTCGGTGAGCTCGGGCGGGACGAAGCCGCTTTCCCGCGCGTTCCAGTGTTCCCGCACGTGTTTTTTCAAAAGCACCGCGCTCAGCTGTCTCGTCGATGCCTCCGCGGCGTCGGGCGAGAGCGCGATCTTGGCCAGCGTGCCCGCGAACCCGGGAAAGGAGCCACATCGCTCGATCGCCTCGGACGCGCTCGCGCGCGCGGCGGCGTCGGCAGAGAGCGTGCCCTCGAGACATCGCGCCACCGCGGGGACATCGCGCGCGATGTCTTCGGACATGATTCGCGCGCGATCGAGCGAGGCGTCGACGACGACGACGCGCGGGTCGGGCGATCGAGCGCGACGCGCGCGATCGACGGTCGCGCGCTCGGTCGCGCGAGACGGAGCGGCGACGACGACGCGTCGAGGAATGGCGAACGAGCTCAAAACGACACTCGCCGTCGGTCGCGCGCATGCGTCGACCGCCGCCGCCGCCGCCGCCGCCGCGCGGCGCGGCGATGACGCCGATGAGAGACGCGAGGACGAGTGGCGACGTCGCGGCGGCTGGGGCGGCGTACGCGCGCGCGTGGTTCGATGGGCGCGCGCGAGGCTCGAGCGCGGAATTCGAGCGCGATTGGGCGCACGCCGCGCGCGCGATGGGCGTCGACACCGCGCGAGGATGCGGGAGCGAAACAGACGCGTGCGAGATACGACTTCCGGACGAGAGTGACGAGTCGACGCGAGACGCGACGCGCGAGGCGGTGGAGGCGCTGTTGGCGGCGTTGGGCGACGAGGCGACGCGCGCGAGCGACGGGACGTGGTCGTTCGAGCGACGTAGCGCGGGCTCGAGCGATGCATTTTACGCCGGGGTGGACGCGATGATGGTAAGACACGCGGAGTCGCGCGCGTTGGCGCGGGCGATGACGGCGAAGCGCGAGGCGGAGGAGGCGGTGGCGGAGGCGGAGACGGCGGCGAGACGCGCGAGGCGAGCGGAGAATCGATTGACGCGCGCGAAAACGCCGAGATTGCGCGAACCGGCGCGCGAAGAGACGAAGGACGTGCTCAAGCGCGTGTACGACGCGTTGACGGCGAACGGGGGGAGCGGGGCGAACGGGGACGCGGGGACGATTTGGAAGCCTTCGTTTGGAAAAGCGCGCAAGGCGTTGCAGAGCGTGTGGAGAGAGTGTTCCGAGAGCGAACGCGCGACGGTGATGACGGAGTACGTCATGTTACATTTGGGTGGATCCAAGTATCGAGCAAAGTGTTTCGATGACGAGTCCGAGGCGGAGGAGGAAGCGGAGGAGGAAGCGGAGGAGATCCCGGCGGAGAAAGAAGCCGACGACGAACCGTCGAAGAAGCGCGGGAAGCGAACGACGCCGTCGGTCACGACGATCACCGTCGACGAGCGCACGACGAACGACGGTGAAAGCGCCGCTAATGGTGTTTCTCTCCGCGTCGAAGAACGTTTCGAATGGGATGGTCGATTGCCCCCGCCCGCCGCCGCCGACGTCGACGACGTCGCCGACGTCTCATCGCGCTTCGTTCCGTGGTGGACGGACGTCGACGTTCGTGACGCGCGAGCGATAGGACGGTGGGGAGAGGCGTTTGTGTACCAATATTTACTCTCGACGTTTCCCGCGCGCGAGAATTACTCGGTCGAGTGGTTGAATGCCGAGGCGGAGACGAATAGCTTTTACGACATCAAGGTGACAAACGTATCCACGGGACACGTGACGTTTGTGGAAGTCAAATCGACGCGGTTTGACGACAAGAATGCGTTCGCGATATCTCCGTGGGAGTGGGACTTTGCGACGAAACCGAGCGTCGATTACCACATTTACCGTGTGTTCGCCGCGGGAGATAAATCGAGAGTTCGCGTCACAGTCGTTCGTGACCCGGCAAAACTTGTTCGAGAACACAAGGTGGGCATGGCGCTCGTCATCTGACAACCAAAACATGTATCATTCAAGACACCTAGTGCGCTAGTCTAATTTGTAGTCTGTAGATCCGTACGTTTCTTTTGGAATTTGGCCGGATCCTCGCCACACGCCTCAGCCAACTGATCGATCGTCCACGCATCCTCGACGTCAAATTCTCCACCGATTTTCGTGCGTCTGAGCGCCGTCAAGTGACCGGTCGTCCCGAGACTCTTGCACAAATCGTACGCGAGCGTTCGGACGTACGTTCCCTTGGAAACGTGCGCCGAAAAGTGCACTGCTTGCGCGTCGGTCTCGTCTCTTCGCACGTCAAATTCGTGAATGACGACGTCGCGATGTTTGCGCTCGACTTCGACTCCCTCGCGCGCGGATTTGTACAGACGCTTGCCCTTGACTTTGATCGCAGAATACATCGGCGGTAACTGTTTGATTGGACCCGTGAGATTTTTCGCGCCCTCGCGCAACGCATCGTCCGTGACGTGTTCCCACGGTTCGCGTTCGTTCACCTCTTCGTCGGCGTCCTGCGACGGCGTGCCCTCACCCAAACGAATCGTCCCCGTGTACGTCTTATCCATCCCGGTGTAATCCTCGACGCTCTTCGTTGCCTTGCCGACGCATAAAATCAACAAACCCGTCGCCATGGGATCGAGCGTGCCACAATGCCCCACCTTCTTCACACCGTGCACCTTGCTCAATCGACGCACGCGCGCGACGACGTCAAATGACGTGTATCTCTGCGGTTTATCGAGCAGAATCGTCATGTTTCTCCAGTCTTCATCCCCGGGCGCGTTCGGAGGCGCCGCGAAAACTCTGGGAGGCGGCTCCGACTGCGACCCGCTCGCGCACCTCACGTTTCGCGTCCTCCCACGAGAACCATCCACGCAGTGCGATCGCACAAAACCAATCGCACGCTCGACGCTCATTGCTCGACGCATTCGTCCCTTCCGTCCCTCGACCGAATGATCGATTGATTGTCCCCGCCCTCAAAAAGCGCTTCTGCGACGTTCGATCCTCTCCTGCACGATGCGCTCGTGTTCTAGTTTCCTACAGTCCTTGTACGCCTGGAACAACTCGTCGCACGCGGATTTATCGTCCGCCGGCTGCGACGTCGCGCACGCCAACGCCAGTTTAGACTCGTTTCTACACGCGCTCTCCTCGACGCGTTGGGTGATGCCCTTTTCTTGCATTCTCCAGCCGACGCCCGTCGACCCCTCGCGCGCTTCTTCTCGCGCGCTCGTCTCGTCGCTTCGTTCGTCCTCGTCGCGCGATGTCGCGCGCGCTCGCGTCTCTCGACGTGCGTCTCACTGAGGCGCCGAGTCGCTCCCCGAGCTGACGTTTTCGGTCCCCGAGGCGAGACGCTCAAAGTTCTCCTGACAGACGTCGCACACGAGCACGCCGCTAAAAAACAACATGAACCCGAACGACCCGACGAGAACCACCATGCCCAACACTTTCAACGGCGCGAGCCAATCGACGCGCGCGCGACGCGAGGTTGATTTTCTTCGTTGAACGCGTCTTCTCGGCGACGGCGACTTCAACGTCGTCGGCGGCGACGTCGCCGTGTGCGCGACGTCGTCCTCCGCCTCGAGTTCGTGATACGCGCGCCGAACCATGTTCCGAAAGCGCTCGTTGTGCTGAAAAGAGCGCGCTGGGCGGCGATTTTTCGTGTACAGTATTTCCCAGCTGAGCTTCGTAAACTTTGCCAAATCGCGAAACCGCTCGCACTCCTCCAAAGAATTGCACCCCTCCTCGCGCACGCGCGCTCGAAGCGCCGACGCGACGTCCCGCACGTGTTTTGGTTTCTCTTCGGACCACCCGCTCACCGTCGTCGCGCTCATGATGGATCTCGCGTCGCGCTTTGCGGCGTTTCGTCAACAGCGTCCCGAGAAGACGCACGCGCCGAGACACGCGAAGAGCACGACGACGCCGATCACGACGATACCGACGAACACGGTCGAGTACCGATAGAAACACGATACGCCACGCACGTGCGACGACGTTCTGCGAAACACGCGGGCGTTCTCGCGAAGATGTTCTGCCTTGTCGTGTATGGTATCGACGCGTTCGCCTCTGGCGAGCGCGGCGTCTGCGAAGACGCGATGAGTACGCGATGAATGAAAGGAGAGTCACGCACCTATGGCGCGTTCGAGCGATGGTTGTGCGTCGTCTGCGCTCGCGTGGGCGCGTCGTATGCGTTCGTCGTCGTCGCGAGGCGTCATGGAGTGGGGAGTACGTTTACGATACACATGGTAT
>MDTD01195109.1_pt1 | contig 22571 bp, 25 predicted proteins | sample 811221 | NCBI WGS metagenome assembly MDTD01 (sample SAMN05326646, study PRJNA326480) | marine metagenome | isolation source: seawater | place: Pacific Ocean: South West | collected 2011 | reverse complement strand
ATACAAAAATTTAATTAAATCTGAAAATAATTATAATTTTATTTTTAAACAAAAAATAAAAAGAATGGATTACTCAATGGGATTGTTTGTTTATTATTTTGGATCTAAAAAACAATACAAGGATGTGGCTCATCACACTATTTATTTTGGTAACTCTTATGAAAAGCATTTAGATAAAATTTTTGAGGAAAAAATTCTTTCCGAAGATATTAGTTATTATTTGCACAGACCTTCAGCCACAGATCCTAATATGGCACCAAAAAATCAAGATGCATTCTATGTTTTAGTTCCTGTGCCAAACAATCTATCCAATATAAATTGGTCTGAGGAAGGTGAAAAATTTAAAAATCTTATCTTAGATAAAATGGATAGGTCAGTACTTCCTGGTATAAAACAAAATGTTGTAAGTGATTTTTATTTAACTCCTGACTACTTCGAAAAAGACTTAGCAACATTACACGGGTCTGGATTTTCGATACAACCAAAATTTTCTCAATCAGCTTATTTTAGATTTCACAATCAATCAGAAATTTTTAACAATTTGTATTTTGTAGGAGCTGGAACACATCCAGGTGCAGGAATGCCGGGTGTGCTCTCTTCTGCTAAAGTATTGGATAAACTTTTTTAATGAATAACTTATTAAAAATACATGCAAAATCTTTTTATTGGGCCAGTTTTTTTTTATCTAAACCAACATTTGAGAAGTGCTCATCATTATATAATTTTTGTAGAACTTTAGATGATATAGTTGACGGTAATAAAAAGTTAAAAGTTAAAAAAGAGAATTTTTTAGATTTTAAAAACGATTTTTTAAATAAAAATATCAATAATAATATAATCAAAGATATGTGGGTGATAATAGATAAAGATAAAATTTCTAAACAAGTAGTAATGGATTTATTTGATGGTGTTCAAACTGACTTAGAAGAAAAAGTTCAAATTAATTCAAAAAAAGAATTATTGGTCTATTCTTATAGAGTTGCTGGGACAGTTGGCTTAATGATGTCAAAAATTTTAAAAGTAAATAACAGGGAGGCTTTAAAGGGTGCTATTGATCTAGGTATCGCAATGCAACTTACAAATATCGCCCGTGATGTTTGTGAAGACAAATCCAGGAATAGGCAATATATTAACCACGATTTTGCTTCAATAAAAGAGGCGGTAAGTAATTCTAAAATATTTTATGATCAATCTTTTAAATCAATAAGTAGTATCCCAATACATTCTAGATTTTCAGTTATAGTAGCAAGACGTATTTATAGAAAAATAGGTGACTATATTCTCAAACAAAAAAACATTGAAAATTATAATAGTGCTGGAAAAATATACATACCAATGTTTGAAAAGATAATTCAGACTTTTTTATCTATTTTTGACTTCATAAAGTTATTATTTCTAAAAGAATTAAATTATAATATTCACTCAAACCATAAAATTTTGCAACAGGAAATAAATATAAATGAAAGAATTTGACTATGTTATAATTGGTGGGGGTTGTGCTGGACTATCTTTAGCCTATGAACTGGAAATTAATAATCAATTAAAAGACAAAACTCTTGCGATTATTGAAACTCGAGAAGAGTATAAAAGAGACAAAACATGGTCCTTCTGGAAAGTAATTGAACATAACTTTAATGATTGTGTAATAAAGAGTTGGAATAATTTTACAATTAATACCTCAAAAAATTCTCTAAAGTTAACAAATATAAAATTTCCTTACCAAAGTATTGATAGTGGTAAATTTTATAATAAAATAAATTCTATACTTGCTTCAAATTCGAATGTAAGTTTTTTCAAAAGTTTAGGCGAAATCAATGCAGAAAATTCAATAATTTTTAACAGTGTTCATGAACAAAAACCTGATAAGTTTAAATTGTGGCAACACTTCCAAGGTGTTGAGATAGAAGCATCTAATAATATTTTTGATGATGAAAAAATAAATTTAATGGATTTTAATTGTGATCAGAAAAATGATGTACATTTTTTTTATACGTTACCATTCAGTAAAAAAAAAGCTCTAATAGAAACAACTTGGTTATCAAATTTAGAAAATAAGAGTTTATTAGATTATGATTTTCAAATAGAAAATTATATAAAAAATAATTTAGGAATTAAAAATTATAGAATTAATTTTACAGAGAAGGGTGCCATACCCCTTTTCAATCCTTCATATAAAAATGATAATAAATTTATTAATATCGGGTCTGCGGGGGGAATGACTAGACTTAGTACAGGATATACTTTTTTAAATATTCAAGAACATAGTAAATATATTGTAAAAAATATTGACAAGATTAATAAAGTAAAAACATTTAATTTTGGAAAAAAATATCATTTTTTAGATAAAGTATTTTTAAGAGTTTTAAAAAAACACCCTAAAAAAATGCCAAATATTTTTGGAAAAATGTTTGAATGCTCCTCGGATACAATAATAAAATTTCTCTCTAATAAAAGTAATTTATTTGAAGATTTAATTATTATAAGTAAAATGCCTAAATTTATTTTTATAAAAGCGCTATTTAAATCATGAGATCTATAAATTTTAAACACTCAATTATTTTTTTTAATTTAAGTATTTTTATAAGCTCTTTCTATCTAGTGCAAAATTATGAACCAATTATACTTTGTTTGTTTTTAATTTTAGTTATTGGTATTTCCCATGGTTCTTTAGATAATTTAAAAGGAAAAAAACTTTTCAAATTGATAGGTATCAATTCTGAATACTTTTTTTATTTGTCATATATTTCAATTGCGATTTTAGTATTAATTTTTTGGCTTTTTTTTCCAAATATTACATTAATGGTTTTTCTAATTATCGCAGCGTATCATTTTGGAAAAGAAGATACGGTTTTTTCATTTAAGAAAGATTATTTTATTTCTGAAATATTATTTTTTTTTAAAGGTTCTACTGCAATTATAGCGCCTTTATTTTTCCAAAGAGAAGCAACTAACGAAATATTTAAAGTTTTAAATTTTAATATTTTTGAGACATCTTTATTAAATAACCATTTCTTAATACTTTTGTTGGTTTTGAGTTTTATTTCATCATTCTGCATTGCGATCAAACAAAAATTTGAAATTAAAGCACTTATGTTAATGGATTTTTTATCTCTTCTAATATTAAACTTTTTCCTAACCCCTATTTTAGCCTTTACTTTCTATTTTTGCTTTTTGCATTCTATAAGACATTCTATTACTCTAATTTTTGAGTTAGACAATTCTTTTAAAAAGGGCTTCCAAAAATTTATTATTAAGGCTACGCCTCTTACTGTGGCAACTATGATAATATTTTTAGTTGCAATATATCTTTTAAACAATTTTTATGTACTTAACGAGGCTATATATAAGGTAATTTTTATTGGTTTGGCGTCACTTACTTTTCCGCATATATTGCTTGAATACTTGTTAGAAAAAAATGAAAAAAGAACTTAAAATTTATTTAGCATCTCCTAGAGGTTTTTGTGCAGGTGTGAAAAGGGCAATCGATATTGTTGAGAAGTCCCTAAATAAATATGGAGCTCCTGTCTATGTGAGACATGAAATTGTTCATAATAAACAAGTTGTAGAGGAGCTTAAAGAAAAAGGGGCAATTTTTGTTGATGAACTTTCTGATATAAAAGATGTGAGTAGACCAGTTATTTTTTCTGCACATGGTGTTCCTAAAGCTGTTCCAGCGGAGGCCAAACTTAAGAATTTATATTATGTTGATGCCACGTGCCCTCTTGTATCAAAAGTTCATAGAGAATCAGAGCAACTTTACAAAAAAGGTTACATGATTATTCTTGTAGGGCATAAAAACCATCCAGAGGTAATTGGTACAATGGGGCAACTCCCTGAAAAATCAATAAAACTCGTAGAAACAAAGAATGATGTTAGTTCTTTGCAATCACAACATTTTAGTAAACCATTGGCATACCTAACTCAGACAACTTTATCTGTGGATGATACAGCTGAAATTATCGATGAACTTAAAAAAATATTTCCTAAAATTAAAGGTCCAATAAAAGAAGATATTTGTTATGCAACAACCAATAGACAATTAGCCGTAAAAGAAATAGCTCCAAAATGTGATATATTTTTGATTATTGGTAGCAGAAACTCTTCAAACTCAGCAAGATTGGTAGAGGTTGCGAAGAAGGCGGGATGTAAAAATTCAATTCTAATGCATTCTGAAGAAAAAATTCCTTACGAAGATATAAAAAACTCTAATATAATTGGAGTCTCATCTGGTGCATCAGCACCAGAGAGAGTTGTTCAAGAACTTATCATGAATATTAAAAGAGAAAGAAATGTTTCTGTAGAGGAAGTTAAAGTTGCGGAAGAAAAAGTTGTATTCAAACTTCCAAAAGAGTTAAGTTAATGGCTGTATATACTAAATTTGGTACTGACGATTTTAAGGAAATTTTATCACACTATTCACTTGGTGAATTAAAAAGTTTTGAAGGAATTAAAGAGGGTATAGAAAATACAAATTATAAAATTAAAGTTGATAACAAAGAATATATTCTCACTGTATATGAAAAAAGAGTCAAAACAGGTGACCTGCCATTTTTTGCGAATCTTATGGAGTCTTTAAATAAATCCGGAATCAAATGTCCTAGGCCTATTAAAAATACTAAACATCAAAATTTAAGCGATTACAAAAATAAAAAATTAATGATAGTGACTTATTTAGAAGGTAAACAAAAAAATTCTTTAACACCATCGGACTGCTATTTGGTTGGGAAAGAGGTTGCTAATTTTCATGAGAAGACAAAATTATTTAGTTTTAGAAGAAACAATGATCTATCAATAAATTCCTGGAGAAAAATTTTTAATCAAGTTAAAGATAATTGCTCTTCTATTCATAAAGATTTGCCTAATATAATTGAAAATAATTTAAGAGAAATAGAAAATAATTGGCCAACTAAACTTCCTTCGGGTATTATTCATGCTGATCTTTTTTCTGATAATATTTTTTTTCATCAACAAAAATTTGCTGGCTTTATTGATTTTTATTTTGCCTGTAACGATTTTTACGCTTTTGAAATTGCTATTTGCTTTAATGCATTATGCTTTGATGGAAATAGTAGTAATCTGAGCTTCAATGTTACAAAAGCAAAAAATTTTATTAACGGTTATGAAAGCGTTAGAAAAATATCTGAAGAGGAAAAAAATTTTATAAAAGTGTTATCGCAAGGTGCTGCATTAAGATTTTTGCTAACTCGTGTATTCGATTACTTAAATATCGTTGAAGGTGCATTGGTTAAAGTAAAAGACCCAGTTGAATACCTAAAAAGGCTTGAATTTCATAATAGTGCAAAAAATTTTGAGGATTATTTTTTTTGATAAAGTTTAAAATTTATACTGATGGAGCGTGTTCTGGAAATCCAGGTAAAGGAGGATGGGCAGCAATAATATTGGATGAAAAATATGATCAAATTTCCATTTCAGGAAGTGAAAATAATACTACTAATAATAGGATGGAGTTGACTGCACCTATAATGGCTTTAAGAAAAATAAAAAAAAAATCTAACATAACAATATATACTGACTCAAAATACGTCAAAGATGGAATTACTGTATGGATAAAAAAATGGAAACTAAACGATTGGAAAAATTCGAGCAAAAATAAAGTAAAAAATAAAGATCTTTGGGTAAAGTTAGAAAACTGTTGCAAAAAGCACAATGTTAGTTGGAAATGGGTTAAGGCTCATGCAGATAACAAATTCAATAATCTTGCTGATGAGATGGCTGTTCTAAAAACTAAATAGAATTTAGAAAATTTTCAGCATTAGATAACTCGCATTTTGCAGTTTCACTTTCCTCTTCAATCTTTTTTACAACATTATTATCTATAAGCATTGTATATCTATTTGATCTTATTCCGAGACCTTTTTCAGATTTATCGACTTCAGCACCAATACTCTTAGTGAATTTGATAAACGGATCACTAGCCATAAAAATTTTATTTTCAATTTTTTGGTTTTCACCCCAAGCTTTCATCACACTTGGATCATTTACGGAAATACAAATTATTTTCGAAATTCCTTTTTTTAAAGCTAAATCATAATTCTTAACATAACCTGGTAGATGAAGTGTCGAACAAGTTTTAGTGAATGCCCCTGGCATGCCTAATAAGATGATTTTATTATTATTACATAATTTTAATATATCAATTTTCTTTACTTCATTATTTTGATCAAGATAAAAAAGATCTGAACTTGGCAATTTATCTCCAACTTTTAATTTCATTAAATTCTATCTATAATATAATTTTTGATATCTGTAAGATCACTATCAATTACATCAAATTTTTCAACTTGATCTTTTAAACTTAATAATTGACTCGGAGGTTCAACATTTTTTCCAATTGCCAATTTTATAGTATCTAAAAATTTATATGGATGAGCTGTACCGAGAATAATTGTCTTCGAATTATTTTTAATTTTAAATGCTGCTCCTACTGCTGTTGCTGTGTGTGGGTCTAATATAAATCCATGATTGATAAAAAAATCTTTAATGATTCTTATAGTTTCATTATCATTTATCGTCTCAGCCTCAAAATTTTCTCTTATCCTGACAAGTTCCTTATTGTCAAATTTAAAAAAACCATTTTTTGAAAGATTTTTCATTGATAATTTAACTTTATCATCTTCTTCTTGAAAAATATCAAAAAGTAGTCTTTCAAAATTGCTAGCGACTTGTATGTCCATACTAGGTGAGAGAGATGGTTTAACGTTTAATGGCCTATATTCTCCTAAATTTATAGCTCTATAAAGAATATCATTTTCATTTGTTGCTACAATTAATTTATCAATTGGTAGTCCCATTTTTTTTGCGATATAGCCAGCATAGACATCTCCAAAATTTCCAGTAGGAACCGAAAAATTTAAACTTTTTGAAAATTTAAAGTATGCGTAAAAGTAATAGACAATTTGACAAATTATTCTCGCCCAATTTATTGAGTTAACTCCTGACATATTTATCTTTTCTCTAAACTGATTATCATTAAACATATCTTTTACTATTTTTTGACAATCATCAAAATTGCCTCTAACTGCGATATTAAAAATATTTTTAGAATCACATGAGGTCATTATCTTTCGTTGAATATTTGATATTTTATTATAAGGATGTAAAACAAATAAATTTATATTTTCCTTATCTTTCAATGCCGCTATAGCTGCTGAACCAGTATCACCTGAAGTTGCCACTATAATATTTATCTTATTTTTATTTAAACCAAGCTCACTGTACATATGACCGATGACTTGCATAGCTATATCTTTAAAAGCTAAAGTTGGTCCATGATATAATTCAAGTAAATTAATATTATCAATTTTTTTAACTTCTACTACATTTGTAGTATTAAAATTAGAGTATGCTTTTTGTATTATCGACTTAATTTTGATTTTACTCAAATTTGGTGAACAAAAAATAGTAATAATTTCTGTAGCCAAATCAATATAATTTAATTTGCCCAATAATTTAATATCTTCTAAACTTAGTTTTTTTATCTCCTTGGGCAAAAATAAACCACCATCTGGTGCCAATCCTCTTAAAAATATGCTTTTGAAGTCTAAATTTAATTTTTTATTTCTAGTGCTAATATAGTTCATTGTTTTTTTCTAAAGTATAGAAAATATAATAAAATAGAAAGAGCTACTGAATACCAAGTTAAAGCATATTTAAGGTGATTGTTTGTCAATTTAGCTGTAATTTTTTTTGGTGCAGGCGTTTTTTTTTGATTTTTCTCCAAATAAAGAACATGGTCATTAAAAGCTAAGCCAGTGAACTCTTGTAAATCATCTGTATTCACTGAAAACCATTCGTTATTATCTATATCATTTTTTGGTTTAAATATATTGGGTTTATTTATATTTTTTAAGATACCAATTACTTTTGTGCCAGAATAGTTGTTAATATTTTGATTTTTCTTAAAATTTTTTTCTATCCAACCTCTATTAACTAAAACATACTCATTTGATGATGATACAAGTGGAGTAATAACATCATAACCTGGCTTTCCTTTTTCATTGAGACTGTAAAGAAATATTTGTTTATTATAAATAAACTCTCCTTCAACCGATACTCTTTGGTAATTTTTATTTATTAGTTTTGAATACTTTACTGGTTGAGAGTCTAAACCTAAATTAATCTGGTTTATCAAATCTAATTTCCATTGAAGTCTATAGATTTGCCATGTCCCCAACGAACAAAAAACTGTAATAAAAAAGATTACAAATAGATTAAAAAAAGTTTTCTTCAATTAGTTTTTAACTTCCCCAAATATAAATGGCTGCAAATAAAAATAACCACACAACATCAACAAAGTGCCAATACCATGCGGCGGCCTCAAATCCAAAATGATGGTCAGGCTTAAAATGACCTTTCATAGATCTATACAAACAAACTGCTAGAAAAATCGTTCCAATTATTACATGAAAACCGTGAAAACCGGTAGCCATATAAAATGTAGAGCCATAAATATTTTGAGAAATTGTAAAAGCTGCATGATGATACTCATATGCCTGAAAACACGAAAATATAAAACCTAAAAAAACTGTAGCGATCAATCCATTAATTAAACCTTTTCTATCGTTTTCCAACATGGCATGGTGTGCCCAGGTTACAGTTGTGCCAGAGAGAAGTAAGATTAATGTATTAATAAGTGGTATATCCCAAGGATCAAAGGTTTTTATATCTGCTGGTGGCCAAACTTTTCCCACAGCCTCTGTAGGAAATAAACTAGCATTGAAGAAAGCCCAAAACCAAGCAACAAAAAACATTACTTCCGAAGCAATAAATAAAGTCATACCGTATCTATGACCAATTTGAACAACTAAAGTATGATGACCTTGCTTTTCTGCTTCGTCTATAACGTCTCTAAACCACATGAATGAACCATAAATTAAAAGCGCAGTTCCAACCAACAAGAGCCATAGTGTTTTAGTGTGGAAGTAGTACACAGCTCCGAAAGCTAAAATTAAAGATGAAAACGACGTAAATATTGGCCATGGACTTGGGTCAACTAAGTGAAAGTCATGTTTTTTTTGTGTTGCCATATTATGCCTTGTCCTTTTTATAATAATCTGAAGAAAAAAAAGTAAAAGATAATGTTACATCTGATATTTTATTAGTCTTTTTATCATCAACAACCTCAGGGTCTAAAAAAAATGTTAATACAAATTCTTTTTTTTCCCCAGAATTTAACGTTTGCTTTTCAAAGCAAAAGCAACCAATCTTATTTAAATAGATACCAAATGGCGCGGGCGAGACATTAAAAGTTGCTGAACCTGAAGTTTCCAGTTTGCTTTCATTTTTGACATAAAACTTAACTTTATGTATCTCACCAGGTTTAAGATCGAGAGTATTTTGCTCAGGATAAAACTTCCATGCTAAGTCTCCGTTGGAATTTGTATCAAATCTAATTTTATAATTTTGATTGATTACGATTTTTGGTAAATCTTTATTTGTTGCATTTTGAGTAGTTCCACCAAACCCAGTCACTCTACAAAAAAGATCGTATAATGGAACCGCAGCAAATGAAAGACCCAACATTAAAAAGAATATTGAGACTAATAAAATTGGAGTTAATTTTTTTTTATCGACCATCATTATATTTCCCTATTATAAATACCTATATTATAAAATGTCATAAAAAATAAAAAGACTATAAAAGCGACCAATAAAATAGCTGTTACCAAATTTTTTTTTTTTTTATCCATGGTAAATTTTTATAAATTTATCAACTAAAATAATTAAATATATTAAAAATAAATAAAAAATCGAAAATAAAAACACTTTTTTTGCAAATAAATTTCTTTTTACGATCGTATTCGATTTTAACAATACAAAACATAAATAGATATAGTAAATGGTTAAAGATAAATTTATTGAAGTAAAAAAGACGTTAAAACTAAAAAGGTATGTTGATAATATTATAGGTAACATTAATAAGGAGTATACAAAAATATTTATCTTCGTTATTTCTATTCCAGATGTTATTGGAAGCATTGGTATTTTAGCTTTCTTGTAGTCATTTATTTTGTATAAACTTAATGCCCAAAAATGAGAAGGTGTCCAAAGAAAAATTATTAAAAAAAGAATTACAGGCTCATATGAAATCTCACCAGTTACAATTGTCCATCCTATTACCGGAGGCAAAGCACCTGCGGCACCACCGATCACAATATTTTGCGCAGTTCTTTTTTTAAGCCAAATGGTATAAACAAAAAAGTAAAAGCTAATTGTAAAAGCCAACAAGAATGCAGAAATTAAATTTGAGCTATAACTTAAAAGAATTACAGATAAAAAACTTAAAATTACTCCAAAAACTAATGCCTGATTCTTTTTGACTTTACCTAAAGGTATTGGTCTTAAACAAGTTCTAGACATCACTGCATCCAAATCAGCTTCATACCACATATTTAAAGTACCAGCAGCTCCAGCGCCTAATGAAACTGCTATTAATGAAACAATAGAAGACATAAAGCTTATATTTCCGGGAGCGATCAACATACCCACCATACAAGTGAATAAAACTAAAGACATTACTCTCGGTTTCATTAGTTTAACAAAAGACCTTAAACTAAAAGAATTGTCAGTTTGTAAATTTTTTATTTTTAAAGTAGCTGGTGTCAAATTATTTAATTTTAGGAAGCTCTTCAAAAGTATGAAACGGCGGCGGTGACGCAACAGTCCACTCTAAAGTTGTAGCTCCTTCTCCCCATGGATTATTTGCTGCTGTTTGCTTTTTAGTAAAAGCATATAATAAATTTATTAAAAAAACTCCTACACCAATAATTGAAATATATGAACCAATTGATGATATATAATTCCATCCAGCGAAAGCATCAGGATAATCTGCATATCTTCTTGGCATACCTGCTAAGCCTAAAAAATGCTGCGGAAAGAAAATTAAATTAACCCCTATAAAGGTTAACCAAAAATGTATCTTACCCAAAAATTCTGAATACTCGTATCCTGACATTTTGCTAAACCAATAGTAAAATCCCGCGAAAATAGCAAAAACTGCACCAAGAGAAAGTACATAATGAAAGTGGGCCACAACATAATATGTGTCGTGTAAAGCTGTATCAACTCCAGCATTAGCAAGTACTACACCCGTTACACCGCCTAAAGTAAATAAAACTATAAAACCTATAGCCCATAACATCGGAGTTTTAAAACTAATTGACCCTCCCCACATAGTGGCAATCCAAGAAAAAACTTTTATTCCTGTTGGCACAGCTATAATCATCGTTGCAGCTAAAAAATATGCTTTTGTGTCAGTATCCAAGCCGACTGTATACATGTGATGAGCCCATACAACAAAACCCACTACTCCAATAGCTACCATGGCGTAAGCCATTCCTAAGTAACCAAAAATTGGTTTTTTAGAAAATGTAGAAACTATATGGCTAATCATGCCAAATCCTGGGAGTATTAAAATATAAACTTCGGGATGACCAAAAAACCAAAACAAATGTTGAAAAAGCACTGGATCACCTCCTGTTTGTGCTTCAAAGAAAGCTGTACCAAAATTTCTATCGGTTAGAAGCATAGTTATTGCACCCGCAAGAACTGGTAATGACAGCAATAAAAGAAAAGCTGTCACCAGAATCGACCAAGCAAACAGAGGCATTTTATGTAAAGTCATGCCTGGGGTTCTCATATTTAAAATGGTTGTTATAAAGTTGATTGCTCCTAAAATTGATGAAGCTCCGGCTATGTGTAAACTTAATATTGCTAAGTCCATAGCTGGGCCAGGCTGACCAGTCTTCGATGATAATGGTGGATATATTGTCCAACCTCCACCAACACCTGTTTGACCTGGAGGTCCGTCAACGAATATTGATGTTAAAAGTAAAATAAATGCTACAGGCAACAACCAAAAAGAAATATTGTTCATCCTTGGAAAAGCCATATCTGGCGCTCCGATCATTATTGGGACAAACCAATTACCAAAACCACCTATCATGGCTGGCATTACCATAAAGAAAATCATAATCAAACCATGGCCTGTAACCAAAACATTGTATAAATGATAATTACCACCAAGTATACCGTCTCCAGGGTGCATTAATTCCATTCTCATCAAAACTGAAAATGCCGATCCAATTAATCCAGCAATAATTGCAAAGATTAAATACATTGTTCCTATGTCTTTATGATTTGTTGAATAGGCCCATCTTTTCCAGCCTGTGGGAGCGTGGTGATGTGAGTCTGCTGTAACTGATGACATTATCTTATTTCCTTATTTTTATTTTTTTTAACAAACTTGTAATCTTTTTCAATAATTTCTTTAGCAAATTTTTGTTTTGCCTCAATTAACCACTCTTCATATTCTTTATCAGTAACAACTCTGACTGTAATTGGCATAAAGGCATGCTTTATACCGCACAACTCTGAACACTGACCATAAAATGTTCCTGTTCTTTCAGCTTTAAACCAAGTTTCATTTATTCTTCCTGGAACTGCATCTCTTTTAACTCCAAATGAGGGTAATGCCCATGCATGTAATACATCATTAGCTGTGATCAATACTTTAATATTTTTATTTACAGGAACAACAACTTCATTATCAACGCTTAATAGTCTAGGTTGGTTTGCTTTTAAATCTTTGTCCTCAATCATATATGAGTCAAAAATAATATTTTCATCAGGGTACTCATAACCCCAATACCACTGATAACCAATAGCTTTAACAGTAACATCCGCTGGTGGAATCTTATCTTGAGAATATAAAACTTTGAAAGAGGGAACCGCCATTATAATTAATATTAAACAAGGTACTAAAGTCCATAAAATTTCTATTGCAGTGTTATGACTTGTTTGAGACGCTATCTGATTTTTTGATGCTCTAAATTTTATGCACGCATAAATTACTAAAAATAAAACAAAAGTTGTTATAGCGGTAATAATTGGTAACAGCATGTAATCATGAAACCAAACAATATCTGTCATAGACTTTGATGCTGACTTTTGAAAACCTAATTGCCAATCTTTAGGTTGTTCAGCAAACGTAAAGTTTGTTATTAATGATGATATTAATGTATAAGCAAATAATCGCATAAGATTTTTATATACCATTTTTACAATTTAACAATTTCAATAAATGCGACAATTAATGGTTGTTTAATATAAAATTAATCAAGGAAATAGCGCTTATCACGGCAGTATCTGTTCGCAAAATATTTTTTGATAACGAAAACGTAATTGCTTTGCTTTTTAATGTGATTAGCTCTCTCTCTTTTGGTGAAAAATCCCCCTCAGGTCCTATTAGAATAGTAATTGATTTTTGGCCTATTAAATCTTTTTTATTAATAATATTGTTAGAATTAACATCGGCAAATAATAAAACATTAGAGGTGTTGTCAAAATTTTCTAAAAAATTTTTTAATTTAGTTAACTCCAAAACCTCAGGAGGATTTAGTTGATTTGATTGCTCTGTAGCTTCGATAGTTATTTTTTTTGCTCGTTCAAAGTTTAATTCTTTTACTTCTGTTCGATCAGACACTATTGGTATAATTTTTTTCACGCCTAGTTCTGTCGCTTTTTGAAGAATAACATCCATTGGATTTTTCTTCACTAAACAAATTGCAAGTTCGACTTTAGATAAGTTCATTTCTCCTCTTAGTTTTTTCAAAAATTTTACCTCTACTCTATTTTTATCAAGAAAAATTATTTCACTTTTCCACTCACCTTTTTTGTTAAAAAAATTAATTTGAGAACCTCTTTTAAGTCGCAGTACATTTACAATATAATTAATATGTTCTTTTGAGATTAGAGTGGTAGTATTTTCAACTATACTGTTGGGATAATATAATCTAATATTCATAAGTTTTTAAATATAATGAAAATTTAAATTTAATTAAAGGAGCGAATTATGCATAAAGGTTTAAGAGCTGGTAATACTCCAATAGGTATTGATGTTACCGAAGGTAAATCATACTATTGGTGTTCTTGTGGTAAGAGTTTGAAGCAACCTTTCTGTGATGGGTCTCATAAAGGAACAGTTTTTAAATCATTTTTTTATAAAGCTGATAAGACAAAAAAAGTTTATTTCTGCACTTGTAAACAAACCAATGACCAACCATTTTGTGACGGTTCTCACAATCTAAAATAATATATGTCAATAAAATTAATTGTCTTTGACGCTTACGGCACGCTCTTCGATGTAAACTCAGCAGCAAAAAAATGCAAAGCCAAAATTGGAAGTAATTGGGAGAGCTTTGCAAATTTTTGGAGAATGACTCAGCTAGAGTATACATGGTTGAGAAGTTTGATGGGAAGACATAAAAATTTTTGGCAGATTACAGAAGATAGCTTGGATAAATCAATGAAAGTTTTTAAAATTGATAAAAGAATGAAAAATGAGCTGCTTAATCTTTATAAAATTTTAGCTACATATCCGGAAGTAAAAAAAGTTTTAGAAAAATTAAAAAAGAAAGATTTTAAACTTGTAATACTTTCGAATGGTACTCCAGAACTTTTAAACAACTTGGTTAATAGTAATAATTTGAATAATTTAATAGACGATCTTTTTTCTATAGAAGAAGTGAAAATATTTAAACCAAATCCAAAAGTTTACGAAATTCCTGTCAAAAAATATAATATCAAACCAAAGGAGATAATATTTTTAAGCGCGAACACCTGGGATGTTTCTGGAGGGGGAAATTACGGATATAATTCCATTTGGGTAAATAGAAATAAATCACAATTTGATAACCTTGATTATCAGCCAAAATACGTGATAAGTAATTTATCGCAACTACTTGATATCATTTAAAATTTAATTATATTGAAAAAAGTTATGCCACAAATTGAAATTAAAAAAATTGTAAAAGCTCTTAATGCATCAGATGGCGCAGGTGTAAAATTAAAAAGAAGTATTGGTACACCTGAAGCTGATTACATTGATCCATTTTTGATGCTTGACGAATTCGGATCAGAAAATAAAGATGATTATGTTGCTGGTTTTCCACCTCATCCTCACAGAGGAATTGAAACAGTTACTTACATGTTAAAAGGTGAATTTGAACATCAAGACAGCACGGGAGCAAAAGGTATTATGTCATCAGGGGATGTACAATGGATGAAAACTGGAAGAGGGATTATACACTCAGAAATGCCAGCAATGAAAGAAGGAAGGTTATTAGGCTTTCAGCTTTGGATAAATATGCCTTCAAAATTAAAAAAGAATAAACCTGAGTATCTTTATATAAAAGCAAATGATCTTGGCGAGCATAAAGATGAGGAAAAGGTAGTTAAAGTAATTGCTGGTAAGTATGAAGAAGCTGAAGGTCCTGAAAAAAATCATAATGTTGAACCTATTTATTTTCATATTATTTTAAATGAGGAAAAAAACTTTAATTTTAAAGTGCCTTCAGGACATAATACATTTATATATTTGTTAAAAGGCGAATTAGAAGTCGGAGATAAAAAACACAATAAGACATCAGACTCAAACTTGATTTTGTTAAATAGAGGAGATACTTTAAAAGTAAAAGCTAAAAAAAAATCTGAATTTTTATTTATAGGTGGAAAACCAATAGGTGAACCTATTGCAAGAGGTGGTCCCTTTGTGATGAATACTAAAGCCGAAATTCTTGAAGCAATCCAAGATTATCATAATGGTACATTTGCAAAATATTAATGCCTAAATCTATTATAATTAAAAATAATGGAGGTCCTGAAGTATTGGAGCTTCAAGATGTAAATTTAGAAGAGCCTGGTCCTACTGAAATTAAAATCAAGAATCTTGCGATAGGGGTAAATTATATAGATACTTATCATCGATCAGGGCTTTATAAGCTTCCTTTGCCTACAGGTATTGGACTCGAGGCATCCGCAAAAATTGAAAAAATAGGTTCAGAAGTTAAAGATTTTAATGTAGGGGACCTTGTTGCTTATGCGTCTATGCCGATAGGTGCTTATGCTCAAGAAAGAATTATACCTTCAAAAATAGCTGTTAAATTACCGAATTACATAACTCCAAAAATTGCAGCAACATTGATGACCAAAGGATTAACAACAAATTATTTAATTTGTAAAACTTATAAATTGAAGGCTGGAGAAACTATTTTATTTCATGCTGCCGCAGGAGGTGTTGGTCAAATTTTTGCACAATGGGCTAATAGCATTGGTGCAAAAGTTATTGGTACAGTAGGTTCAGATGAAAAAATTAAAATAGCAAAAGAAAACGGTTATGATTACGTAATTAATTATAATAAAGATGATTTTGTAAAAGAAGTTTTAAAAATTACTAATAATAAGGGCGTTCCAGCTGTTTTTGATGGAGTTGGGAAAGATACGTTCAAAGGTTCTATTGCTTGCTTAAAACCTAGAGGTATGATGGTTAGTTTTGGAAATGCATCTGGTCCAATTGAACCTGTAAATGTGCCAAAAGATATTCAAGCAAAAAGCTTGTTTTTAACTCGCCCAAGTGTTGGTCATTATTTTACAAATCAAAAGGAGCTTCAGGCTGGTGCTGATGAAATTTTTGAAAAAGTTAAATTCGGGAAAATTAAAATCAATATTTTTAGAGAGTATAATTTAAAGGACGCAAAAAAAGCTCATGAAGATTTAGAGTCTAGAAAAATACTTGGACCTTCGATTTTATTACCTTGATCATGAAGAATATAGTTTCTCCTTGTATAAGTATTTGCAAAACTGACCCTAGGACAGGCTATTGTTATGGTTGTGCTAGATCAGAAGAAGAAAAAAAAATTTGGAAAAATCCTGAAACTAAAAATGAATGGAAAGAAAATAATTTAATAATTATTAAAAATAGAATGTCAGGTTGGCAACGTGAAACTTTCATAGAGTCCTATAAATCAAAAATTACAGAGGGTCTTTCGTTGTTTAAAAAAGCCAACCTAAAAAAAAATGATTAAAAATCATCTTTCATAGATTTCATGTCACTAAGATGAAATTTTAAAGCTTGATTTGATAATCTAATCTCCTGTAAAAAAATAAAGATTGAAATTATCATGCATACGCAACAACCTGCAAATATTAACCTTGCAACTTGTAAAGTATCTAAATAAAGAGCAAAAACTGTAAGCATATTGAATAAAAAACCAAAGCTTGCGAAACCCATTGTATATTTTAGTAAATTTGTTCTGGTATTCAAATTATGTAATTGTTTTTCCCATGCTGGGGGAATTTGTTTTTGAAAAACATACTCGTCGTGTAGTTTTCTTATTAAAGCACTTAGAGTATGAAAACGGTTGCTGTAAACTGCCATTATTAATGGTATGGCAGGAAACATAAGCGCTGTAACTGTATAATCTATATCCATGCGAATCGATTTGATTATGAAGATTGTGTTTGATATTTACAAGTCATATTTATCATGAAAAATATTAAAATCTTTATATATTTAACTCGCCTAAATAAACCCATTGGTTATATGCTTTTATTTTGGCCATGCTCCTGGGGTTTATTATATGCTAACAATATTAGTGAAAACTCTAATTTAGTTTATTTTTTAATACTATTTTTTTTAGGATCTTTATTTATGAGAAGTGCGGGATGTATAGTAAATGACATTGTTGATAAAGATTTAGATAAAAAAGTTTTAAGAACTAGAAATAGACCTTTAGCCAATGGATCCATTAGTATAAAAAAGTCTTTGTATTATGTTTTTATACTTTGTGGCTTATCGTTTGTTATCTTATTACAGTTCAATTTTTTAACGATAATTTTAGGAATAGGTTCAATGTTTTTTGCTTTTTCATATCCCTATATGAAAAGGTTTACTTATTGGCCTCAACTATTTTTAGGAATAACATTTAATTGGGGTATTATAATGGCCAGTGCAGCAATTTTAAATTATATTCCAATTGATATAGTGCTTCTCTATTTATCAGCCATATTTTGGACATTGGGCTATGACACAATTTATGGTGCGCAGGATATAATTGATGATGAAATAATTGGGATAAAATCTACATCTATCAAATTTAAAAATAATATAAAAACTTTTGTATCTTTGTGTTATTTTATTAGTTTAATAATTATGTTTTATATTTTATACGATAAAATTAATAATAATATTTCTATTTTGTTCTTGATATTGTTTACTGTATCTTTAATTATTCAAATAATAATTTTTGACAAGAAAAAACCTCATCTTTGTTTGAAGGCTTTTAAAATAAATAATTTTTCTGGTTTTTTCTTATTTTTTGCTCTCTTAAATTAATGGAAACAATAACAAACAGAAAAGAACTTTTTCAGATATTAAAAAGGCTTTATCAAGAACATATCAAAAGATATCTAAAATATATTTTTATCTCACTATTTTTTTCTATTCTCGTAGCTGCTAGCACTTCTGCAACTGCCTATCTTCTGGATCCGGCTGTAAAAAAAATATTTATTGATAAAGATAAAACTTTAGCTTTTCTTATACCTCTAGCCATTGTTGTAGCTTTCTCTACAAAAGGAATTTCTTTATATATAGCCAGAGTTTGCATCATTAAAGTAGGCGCACGAATAGCAGGCGAGTTTCAAAAAAGAATTTCAAAAAATGTATTAGAGACTGATATAGAAACACTGGATAATAGACACTCAGGTAAATACATAGGTAACGTAATGTATGATGCAGGAACTGTTCAGTCGTTAGTCAGCACTGGTGTACTTAATATTATGAAAGATAGTTTTACAATAATTACTTTGGTAGGTTTGATGTTTTATCAAAACTGGAAATTAGCTTCATTTGCAATGATTATGATGCCGTTAGCTGCTTTTATTGCAAAATCTCTTGGTAAAAGAATAGGAAAGATAACTAGTCAAGCTAGTGTTCAAACAGGTGTGTTTATGACTTTTTTAACCGAGATTATAAAAGGTTCTAGAATGATAAGGATTTATCAAAGAGAAAATATTGAACAAAAAAATGCAGATAAAAATATAAATATTTTGGTAGATAGAAATATAAAAACAATGAATATTTTAATAAGAGCTACTCCTATTATGGAAATACTTACGGGTTTCATGATAGCCGGTTTTATCTATTATGCGGGAATTCTAATTTCTTCTGGCGAACTTGAGGTAAATAATTTTTTCTCATTTTTAGCAGCTATGATGCTTGCATACCAGCCAATCAGATCTTTAGCTACAATCAACATGACGGTATTTCAAGGAGCAACGGCGGCTAAAAGACTATTTAGCGTTATTGATCAGCCTATTTTAATTAAGAACGATGAAAGTCTGCCTGAACTTAAGACAAAAAATTGTAATATTGCCTACAAAAATATTAGTTTTGCTTACTCAAACACTAAGGATAAGGCTATTGAAAATATTGACATAGATATTGAGGGAGGATCTATGGTAGCCTTTGTCGGGCATAGTGGAGCCGGTAAAAGCACTATTATAAATTTATTACCAAGATTTTACGATCCTTTAAAAGGTCAAATAACAATCGATGATCAAAATATAAAAAATGTTAACCTAAAATCATTAAGAAAAAATATCTCACTAGTCAGCCAAGATATTGTTTTGTTTGATCAATCTGTGAAGTCAAATATTTCTTTTGCAAATGAAAATGCGTCTGATAAGGAAATACTTGAAGCATGCAAATTTGCTGCTGCAGACGAATTCATTGAAAAACTTCCCAACAAATTTGACACTATGATTGGGGAAAATGGGGTTAGGTTATCTGGTGGTCAAAAACAAAGAATTTCTATTGCAAGGGCAATTCTCAAAAAAGCTCCTATAATATTACTCGACGAAGCAACTTCATCTTTAGACGCTGACTCAGAAAAAATCATTCAAGAAGCAATATCAAATTTAACTAAAAATAAAACAACACTTGTAATTGCTCATCGACTATCAACAATTTTAGACGCAGATAAAATTTTCGTTCTTAAAAGTGGGAAGATTTTAGAAACAGGGACCCATTCCTCATTAATCAAAAATTGCGCTGAATACAAGTCTCTTTATGAAAAGCAATTAAAATGATTATATGATTAATATTTATAGTTTTCTTATAAATCTTCTTTTCCCTTTTTATTTAATAATCATTTATTTTAGAACAATCATAAACAAAGAAGATAAAAAAAGATTTAAAGAAAAATTTATAAGCCCTGAAAAATTAAGAGGGAGCAATAATAAAGAAAAAATTTGGTTTCACGCATCCAGTTTAGGTGAAGTTACGAGTGTGTTGAATATAATTAAAAATTTAAATAAAAAGTACCCTGATTACGAAATTTTAATTACCACAGTAACTTTAAGTTCTGGTAAGATGATAGAAAAGTTTGCTTTGGAAAATAAATTTGTAACTCACTACTATTTTCCTTATGATAAAAAAAAGATAATTAATAATTTTTTAAATTTCTACAATCCAAAAATTGTGATGTTTGTTGACTCAGAAATTTGGCCAAATTTTATTTTTGAAATTAATAAACGTAAAATACCACTAATACTTCTTAATGCTAGAATTACTCAAAAGACCTACTTGAGATGGAATAAAATATCAAAATTTGCGAAAATTTTATTTCAAAAATTCGATTTGTTTATTGCAGCGAGTGAGGAGTCGAGACAAAATTTAAAAAATTTTAATATTAATAATGTAAAATTCTTTGGAAATTTAAAATATTCCGCAAACTATAAAACTGTTAAGTTGCAGGATAACTTAATTAATATTTTAGAAAAATCAAAACCTTGGATTGCTGCTAGCACACACGAAGATGAGGAGAAATTTTGTTTGAAGGCACATTTATTAATTAAATTTAGAGTAAAAAATCTAATAACAATAATAGCTCCAAGACACTTAACTAGGATTAAAAAGATTGAGAATTATTGTAAAAATTTAAATATTAAATATGAAATCTATGACGGAAAAAATAATTTAAAAGATAATTTTGAAGTTTTACTAATAAATTCTTTTGGTTTATTAAATGGATTATATAAACAATGTAATAGTGTGTTTATGGGAAAATCAATTATTGAAAAATTTAAGTTTAGCGGTGGGCAAAATCCAATAGAAGCCGCAAAGGAAGGCTGTAAAATATATCACGGAAAATATGTTTATAATTTTAAGGACGTTTATAATTTCTTAAATGGTTTAAATATTTCAAAATTAATTGTAAACGAACAAGATTTATCGGAAAAGATTATTGAAAACTCTCAAAATAAAAGTTTAGCCTTTAATGATAGAGTTAAAAAACTTGATAATATTGGCAACGATATACTACAAAAAACAATATCAGAGATAAGCAAGTATTTAGATAAATGAAAATTTTAAAACCAAAGTTTTGGGATCAAAAAAATAATTTTATTTCTTTTATTTTTTATCCAATTTCTTTATTAATTGGATTGTTGATTTTTTTCAAAAAAAAGTTGATTAGAACTCATAACTACCAAATACCAATTATTTGTGTAGGAAATATTTATATAGGTGGAACAGGTAAAACGCCTTTATCAATCGAAATTGCAAAATTACTTACAGAAAACAAAGTTAAAGCTGCGATAATTAAAAAATATTATGAAGATCAATCTGATGAAAGAGAGCTTATTTTGAGTAAAGCTCAAAATCTCTTCTCTGAAAAAAGTCGAGATAAAGCAATAAATAATGCAATAAATAATAATTACAATGTTTTAATAATGGATGATGGATCTCAAGAATATTCAATAAAAAAAAATTTAAATATTTTATGTTTTAATAGTAGATCAGGGATTGGAAATGGAAAAATTTTTCCAGCTGGACCTTTAAGAGAACCTTTAAGTTTTATTAAAAATTACCAGATAGCGATTATAAATGGCAGTAGAAATCCACTTTTAGAAAAGACAATTAAAGAGGTTTCTAAAAATATTAAAATTTTTTATTCTAGATACAAAATTAAGGATTTAATTTATAAAAAAAATGAAAATATTATAGCTTTTGCTGGAATTGGGGATCCAGATAGTTTTTTTGAATTAATGATTGAAAACAAATTTAACATACTAAGTAAGTATCCTTTTCCAGATCACTATGATTATAAACTGAAAGATTTAGAGAAAATTTTGGATGAGGCAAAAAAAGAGAGGGTTAAAATTTACACAACAGAAAAAGATTTTATCAAAATTAAAAAATTTAATTTAAAAAATGTTAATTGTGTTAAAGTAGAATTGATAATTGAAAATTCAGATCAATTTTCTAGAGAGATTTTAAATGAGATTAATTAAAATTTTTAAATATTTTTTTGAATTTATATTTTTAGTAATTTTATTTTTTATAGTAAAGTTATTAGGAATTAAATTTGGTCGAAAATTATGTGCAAAAATTTTTATTTTTATTGGACCTATGTTCAGATCTAATAAAATTATAAAAAAAAATTTAGAAATATTTGACAGATCAGAAAATACAAATACTAAAAATAGTATGGTTGATTCTATGTGGAATAATTACGGTAAAACTTTTTCAGAATACATGTTTTTAAAAAAATTTAGATATAACAATAACCACATAGAAGTAAAAGGCCTGGAACATTTAGAGCAAATAAAAAATAAAAACAAACCGGTAATTTTTTTTTCAGGTCATTTTGCTAATTTCGAACTGATGTCAATGGAACTTACAAAAAGAAATTTAAATTTCGCAAGTATTT
>MDTD01039433.1_pt1 | contig 22575 bp, 24 predicted proteins | sample 811221 | NCBI WGS metagenome assembly MDTD01 (sample SAMN05326646, study PRJNA326480) | marine metagenome | isolation source: seawater | place: Pacific Ocean: South West | collected 2011 | reverse complement strand
TATCTTCGGTCACGCTTTGAGATCAAGCGCCAAACAGCACAGCGTGCATGACTCGACCCGGCCACAGCGTGAACACCCCTGTCACCAGCAAAGCCAACACATACAGAAGCACCATCCATATCTTGTGCTGGCGGATATTGCCTTTCCGTGCGTGGTAAATGGCCATCCCAAGTGAAAACAACGTCCAGACACTCAGTAAATGGATTGGACTAAACGCACCCCACAGTCTGAGTGAGCTGATAAAAAAGGATGACACGCTGACATACATCATCAACAGTACCCAGCTCCAACCCAACACGCGATGCTGTGTCGTGCCCTTGGCGCTCGCGAGCTGCAGCCCACCCAGAATTACCGCTGCCATGGCGGCCATGGCGTGCGTGGGAATCGGCGCTGATTCTTGAAATAATAGTTCCATCGCTGCCTGACGCTGCTACCAAGCAGGATTATCGGCAAAATGCACCGACCAATACACAATTCTTTTCGCCTTACTCAGCTGGCCGCTGCGATGGTTTTCTCCGCATGTCCTGCGCTAGCAGATGAACTCATTGTCACGATCGACAACATCAAAGATGCGGGCGAGATCCACGTCGCGATTTATGACAGCGCCGCTGCTTTCGAAGCCGACCGCGGCGAAAAGGGGGGGGGCGGCGCCGGGCATCACGCAGGGCACTATCGAATATATTGAACCGAGCACGGTTACCTATCGCTACGAGGTCGCACCCGGGACCTATGCCATCGGCATATTCCACGACGCCAACCTGAACAATCGTCTGGATAACTATTTCTTCGGTGTTCCGCGCGAACAGTATGGTTTCAGCAACAATGCCCGCGGATTCATGGGGCCGCCTTCCTTTGACGATGCGGCCTTCAAGGTAGAAGGTAAAACCGAAATTTCTATCACGCTGTAGGCGTTGCAATGAGAGGGTGGCGCGCGCAGCGCGGCCAAAGTTTCCTGAAAGTTTAGAGAGCTATTTGTAAGGGCTTTCTCACAACCGTAGTCGGCTAAATCAACGGTGGTCGCCCTCCTCCTCATGATCGGCGTCCACTGAATCATTCTTGGGGCGCTGCGACACCATCCAACGGTTGATGAGGACCATGCAGCCTGTCACGACAACCACGAAACCCAGCGTTATGAGCATAAAAAGCATCGTCCCTTTACCTCAGTCTCGGGCGCGAGTCAGCCACACCCACTGCGCCAAAACGCCCAGGACGAACGTCGCCAAAAACGCCAGATGGAAGCTCTGCACCAGTGGTGCGTCCAGCGAGTCTACAAAAGGATCCCCGACCGGCAATCGTCTTAAAAAATCGGTGATGGCGGGGATCATGTGAAACAACACCGTTGCTGAGTAGGCCCCCGTCTGCAGATACACAGACCACTTGCCAAACGGCGCCAGCGTCTCCAGTAAGTAACCCGCGAACAGCGCCGTCAGCGTCAACACTGCGAGGATGTGACCGACACCAAAGCCACCTTGGTTATAAATCGCGAGCGCCGAGCCTGCTACCAAAAGCGTGATCAGAAGATATGCACGACCCGACCTGTCTGCCGCTCGGATGATGCGATGGTGATACAGGGTATAGGCCGCCGTGAGAATGGCGATCACGCCCATGACGGTATGGAACCAACCTAATAGGGTCATTGGAGGCATGGATGTATTCCTCTGAAATGCTCAGTGACTTGCCCGCCCTGCCGGCTCGTGTGCCGTAGAGCTGAGGCGACGCAAGCGAGAGCCTAGTGAGGCAGCGTCAACATTGCAAACAGCGACAATGTTTAGCTCGCTGGCGCAAACGCACCCGCAAATTGCTGCGTAAAAGTATTTAGGCTCACTGCAGGGCGACCCAGGAGATCGGCAGTGGTGGAGGTCTGTTCTTCGAGAGATCCGGCGGCGATCTCGGCAAATAATTCGCACACCGCATCGAGCTGCCATGCGGATTGGATGAACTGCCCGAGCACCTCGCGAAACGCCTCGGGACTCTGCGCCAAGTAGCTAAGGGGGCGGTCCAATACAGCGCTCATTCGAGCCGCCACTTCATAAAAATCGATCAACTCGGGCCCGGTTAGTCGATAGGTCTGCCCGGCATGGCCCTCTGTAGTGAGCACCACCGCCGCCACCTCGCCCACGTCCCGCGCGTCGATCATGGCTGTTTTGGCATCTCCGAGCGGCAAAGCGAAACTATTGGTTCGGGCAATGGAACCTGAATACATCAACATATTTTGCATGAAGTAATTGGGACGTAGAAAGGTCCAATCTATCCCCAGTGATTCGATGTGCTGCTCAGTGCCGTAATGATTCTTGGGCAGGGTGGCGGTAGCACCGGGACCAGCTTCCATAGACGACACTTTGACGAGGTGCGATACGCCAGCGTTGGCTGCGAGGGTCGCGAATTGGCGCTCCAACTCTGCCTGATCGGGATGATTACCCATGACCATCAGCGCCCGGGTAATGCCATGCAGTGCCCTCTTAATCGAGGCGACATCGGATAAATCGCCTCGCGCAACTTCTACAGTATCGCAATCGAAACCTGCGTTATCGGGGCGCCTAACCAGAGCCCTAAAGGGCGTTTTTGACGCTAGCAGCGCACGTGCCGCGGCCGAGCCAACACGGCCTGTCGCACCAATCAGTAAGATCATCCCTCTCCCCAGCCTTCAAATTAAGATAAGTTCAACTCGCCCTCCACATTGGTGGGCTCTGTTTTTTTAATCTCGAAAATCAATGCTTAAATCACGTTCAGCTTCATCCGCAAACAAAATAATACGCTCCATTCTGACCGCGCGCAGTTTAGGCTACGATGGAAGCTTCAAGCAGCCCACAAGCAGTCTATGCAGAGGAAATGCCAGTGCACGGTTCAGGACCTTTTCAGGCTAAACGAGGCTTCACTCCAGACCCACATATAATGCTACTCATGCCTGTTAAGCGAGCGTTCTTGGCCGCAACAATATGCGCTTTTTTGGGCTGTAGTAATCAACCTGACATGGTCAAGGCGGAACTATTTCCGGAAACCCAACAGCCCCACTTCAAAACCTGCGCGGCGCGTCTGGGTGGCACGTACAAGGAAAGGGAATTGCAACGGCACTTGGTGGTGGACATTTATAAAGAACCGGCTCCTGATCAGGGACCGATCACTGACGAATGCATCACCCGAGAGTAACAATCCCGTTTCCGAGCCAACCGTACTTCTCAAGTACGTGACGCATCGCCACCCACCATCCGAGCTGACAACTGGTTCAGCCGGTCTCTCCCGCTGTGGTCACTATCGATACTGGCTGCGGCGGCAGTGGAACCCTGCGCTGCCTCAATGCACTTTTATCGGTCTCAACCCGTCAACCGCCGATGCGCAGCTGGATGACCCCACGCTCCGGCGTTGCATAGGCTTTGCGAAGCAGTGGGGGTATGGCTCACTGCTGCTGGTGAACTTATTTGCGTGGCGGGCTACAGACCCACGCGATTTACTCAGCGCACCAGACCCCATAGGCCCGCAGACAAATCGATGGTTGCGGCGCGCCATGCGGGAATCTGATCTGGTTGTAGCGGCGTGGGGCAACGGGGGCACACTGGCTGACCGTGCCCACATTGTCGCCAAGCGACTAAAGCCTCTACATTGCCTGGGCATCACTTCTCTCGGTATGCCGCGTCACCCACTTTATTGCCGAGCAGATTGCGCGCCGATTCGCTACCTGCCGTCCTAATACCAGCAGAAATCTATCGTGACGGGATGTGGCGGCCATCCGCTACTGCCTTTTGATCTCTCAGCTTGTCCAAAGTCATCCAATCCGGTCGGCCAACTGGCCCCTGCATCGAGTTTGGCTATCATGAATGGCCGGGGCGACGGACTGCCTCGAACTGGACCCTCTGGGGGATCATATGTATAACAGGGAAGTTCCTATGAAACGTTCCGCAATTAACCGTAACCACCACGCCAACACAAAACCTGTTCCGCTGTACGTCCACCGCATTCCAAGCCGCGACCAGCGGGCGAACACGGACTCATGGGCGACGCTCGAACGTGCCTCACAGGCACCACTACCAGACGTGCCGCTCGATTTATGCCTGCGCATTACAGGCAAGGCACCCCACGAGCTGTCGCGCACCACTCTCTGCGTGATCGACTGCCTGCTAACAGGCGACCTGCTTCGACTCCGCTCGGAGGAAGTTGCCGATACACTCCATGTGAGCCCCACGACTTTGCGGCGACGACTGCGGGCAGACGGCACCAATTATCAGACCATCCTGGATCACGCGCGCAGACACCGTTGCACGTTGATGTTGGAGAAGCGCTGGCTACCGGGTAAATGCGTCGCCTGGGAACTTGGCTATGCCGAGGTAAACAGTTTCTATCGCGCCTTCCGACGTTGGACCGGTCACAATTACAGTGATCTCAAACAGCTCTTCGTTTGAGAACCAGATCCGAACGGGTAATAAGGAACGTCTTTGTCAGGCGGTGACTGCGTCCGACTCGGGAGAGAGATAGCCGAGCCAGCTGTAGACCCAATACCCCACCCACTCATGGATGGCGCACGTAGAGCGCGCCAGACGATCGTGGGTGGGTAACCATCCGGGCACCGGGCCCACTAGCATAGGCAACTGATGATCCGTTGCCACAGCGGTCACCACAAAACCCTGTGCCGTAAATACCGCCGAAGCACGTCGCATGTGGGTGGCGCTGGTGACAAGTAAGATATGGTTCACGCCGCTGCCCTCGAGGAGCACGCGTGTGAATTGGCCATTCTCACGCGTAGTGCGACTATCCGGCTCCTCAACCCATGCGGCCTCAGTAAGCCCCAGGCCTTTCAGTTTCTGCGCCATCAATGGGGCCTCCGGTATCGCCCCCTCCAGAGACGTACCGCCCGATAACACAATAATCGGCGCCTTGCCTCCCCGGTAGAGATCCGCCGCCCGCCACAGGCGGTCTGCGGCCTGATTAAAATCACCTCCGAGACCATACCGGGACTCGCCGGTGATGCCGCCTCCCAGGACAACGATCGCGTCGGCGTTGGGTAACTCTTCGTTGGCAAAAGCCGGATAAGCCACCTCTAACGGCTCAGACAATATCGCCGCACCAAACTCCGTCGCACAAAAATACAGCCAGGCCGTTGCCAGTACGTTGAGCCAATTTGCCTTGGCGCGCGCACCCAGCAACTTGAGCAGGAGCGCTAATAGCAATAAGAGTAAACAAAGAGACAGCGGATAGATCAGTAAAGAGAGGAGCTTACTGAGCAGCAGCATCAATCAGCCGCCAAAGGGGTGTCGGAGAAGAATGGTCTCTTCTCGGTCGGGACCCGTTGAAATGATGTCGATCGGCGCGCCCACTAATTCTTCTATGCGCGCGATATAAGCCCGCGCATTATCTGGCAACGCTTCAAGGGACTTGAGTCCAACGGTCGAGTCACTCCACCCCGGCAAGGTTTCATAAACTGGTTGCAGATTTTCATAGTCCACCGCATCGATAGGATTCGCTGCAGTCTCGCCATTGGCATCGACATAACCCACGCAGATCGAGATCTCATCCAGCCCGTCCAATACATCGAGTTTGGTTAAACAAAGACCAGAGACCGAGTTGATGTTCACCGCTGTTCGCAGGGCGACGGCATCAAACCAGCCGCACCGCCGGGGGCGCCCCGTGGTCGCGCCAAACTCGTGCCCTCGCTCTGCGAGGCGGAGCCCTGTCTCATCAAACAGTTCTGTAGGGAAAGGGCCGGAGCCAACCCGGGTGGTATACGCTTTGGTGATGCCCAGCACGTAATCCAGATACAGCGGCCCAAAACCCGAACCCGTCGCGGTGCCACCGGCAGTGGTATTGGAACTGGTCACAAATGGGTACGTGCCATGATCGATATCCAGAAGAGAGCCCTGCGCCCCCTCAAACAACAATCTGGCTTGCGTGCTGCGATACTCATGCAGCAGCGCGGTCACGTCAGCCATCATCGGTAACAGTCGCTCACCGTGGGACAGCGCCTCATCCAACACTGCCGAGAACTCCAGCTGATCGACACCGTAGTAATGCGCGAGCACGTGGTTGTGGTAATCGAGCACCTCCTCCAGCGTAGCGCTGAAGCGAGCGGGGTCGCGCAGATCACCCAGGCGTAACGCCCGTCGTGCCGCCTTGTCCTCATAACACGGACCTATGCCCCGGCCAGTTGTACCAATTTTATTCTCACCACGACGCACCTCGCGGGCCTGATCCAGTGCCACGTGGTAGGGCAAAATCAACGGACACGAGGCGGAAATCTTAAGACGGTCCTGAACCGGCACGCCGTTACTCTCCAGCGCATCAATCTCCTTCAGCAAGGCTTCGGGCGACAGCACAACACCATTCCCGATTAAGCACTGGACGCCTGCGCGGAGTACGCCCGAGGGAATTAAATGGAGGACCGTCTTTTCACCACCGATAACCAGCGTGTGCCCTGCATTGTGGCCGCCCTGAAAGCGCACCACTGCGTCGGCTTGTTCCGTCAGCAGGTCAACGATCTTGCCCTTGCCTTCATCGCCCCATTGGGTGCCGAGTATGACGACATTGCGACTCATGATGCTGTATCCCTCTCGGTGACCCATTGGCCTTCCCGCTCTACCAACCTCTCGGCGTCAGGTAACGCCACACCCGGTGGTACGTCGATAACGACCACCCTGCCAGCTGAACGTAACGCCGCAATCGCCTCGCGCAAGGTTGGATCGTCTAACTGCGGTGCTATGACCGGCAGATCCACCATTTCTATCGGTTTTGCGTCATCCACGAGCGCTTTGAGATCAATCGCGAAACCCGTCGCTGGCCGGTCGCGGCCAAACACCGCACCGATATTGTCATAACGACCACCCTTGGCAATCGCCGACCCTCTCCCCTCGAGATAGACCGCAAACACCAAGCCAGTGTGATAGCGGAACCCTCTCAACTCTGTCAGATCAATGTACACATCGACATCGGGATAAGAGCGTTGTACCTGATTGAGCGCCGCCTCTAACTCGTCCAAAGCTGCCACTACGACCGGTTCGTTGCCCAGTACTGTTCTGGCCTCGCCCAACACGTCCGCTGATCCGTGCAGGGCCGACAGTGTCAGAAGCTTAGTGGCGATCTCAGCAGGCAAAGCACTCGCGAGGCGTTCAATATCAGGCGTCGACTTACGCTGTAACGCGTCGAATATCTGCGACTCCAAATCGGCATCCAATCCCGCATCCGAGAACAGCGCGTCATAAATACCAATATGGCCGATGTCCAGGGTCAGACCGCGCTTCACGCCCGCTGCCTCAAACATCGACAGCATCAGCGTGATGACCTCGGCGTCAGCTTCAATGCAATCGCTGCCGTAAAGCTCCGCACCAAGTTGGATTGGCGCACGACCGCTTACGACAGATTGCGGCGTACTTTGCAGCGTAGAGCCTGCGTAGCATAAGCGTGTCACGCCATTCTCCGCGAGACTGTGGGCATCCATGCGAGCTGTCTGCGGTGTGATGTCAGCGCGAACGCCCAGCATCCGCCCACTCATTTGATCGGTGAACTTACAGGTCACAACATCCAAATCTGCGCCAAGGCCGACCAAGAGTGAGTCTGTAAACTCCACGAGAGGCGGGATGACATAGCGATAACCCCACGTCGCACACTGATCCAGCAAACGCCGGCGTAGGGATTCCAGCTGAGCTGCCCGCTCGGGCAATAGCTCATCGATCCCCTCTGGCAAGAGCCAGCGATTCTCAGTCGTCATGGTGATGTTCCGTCAGGATGTAGTGCCGCAGAAAGCGCTCAGGAAGAGAATAACACAGGGACTCAGAGAGAAACGGGGCGCGCAACGCGCGCCCAACTATTTACGACCTAAACGGAGCTCCGTCAGTCGTTAGACTGCGGATCCCGCAAGTATTGGAAGAATTGACTATCAGGCTGCAGCAGCATCACATCGCCACCCGCATTAAACGTCTCACGATAGGCCTGTAGGCTGCGGATAAAGGAGTAGAACTCGGGGTCCTGGTTAAACGCGTCAGCGTAGATACGCGTTGCTTCCGCATCACCATTACCGCGAATAATTTCGGCATCACGAAACGCATTCGCTTCAATCACCGTGACCTCCCGGTCCGCCGCTGCGCGAATACCCTCGGCCAACTCCTTACCCTCCGAGCGAAGCTCACGCGCTTCTTTTTCGCGCTCGGCATTCATCCTGCGATAGACCGACTCTGATACATCTGGCGGCAGGTCGATCTTTTTTACCCGAACGTCAATCACCTCCACGCCGAGCTCATCATTGGCCAACTCATTGAGCTGTGCCGTGATCGCCTGCATCAACTGATCTCGTTGTCCCGAGACCACCTCCTGAACCGTGCGCACCGCCACTTGGTTTCGCAAACCATCATTGATGCGCTGGGACAGCAGGCCTGCGGCACGATTCTCCTCGCCGTTCGTCGCCGTGTAGTACTTGGCGGTGTCTGTTACACGGAACTTGGCATAGGAATCGACGATAAGAGCCTTCTTCTCTTGCGTGAAAAAGCGCTCTGGACTGCTATCCACAGTGAGGATACGACCATCGAACTTTCGCACGCTGTTGACGAAAGGCACCTTCAAGTGCAAACCGGGACGCAGATCTGGATCAACTACCTCACCAAATTTCAGCAAGACGCCGCGTTGCGTTTCCCTGATCACGTAGAGGCTGTTGGAAAGCACCACAACAATGATGGCGATCAAAATGCCCACAAAAGATTGCTTAGTCATGATTAACGCCCTCCCCTGCGTGCAGCAGCCGCATCCAAATCACGTCGCAACTGCTCTGTGACCTGATCAGCGATCTCGCGCATATCGCGCTCGCTCACACCGGCGCGACCCGCACTAGACCGTGGCTGGCCAGCGTTCGGCACCATCTTGTCGAGCGGCAGATACAACACATTGTTGCCGCCGTCGACATCGACCATCACCTTATTGGTGTTAGCGAAAACTGTTTGCACGGCGTCGATGTAAAGGCGCTCGCGCGTTACTTCAGGCGCTTTGCGGTATTCAGTGAGCAGCTGTTCGAAGCGCTGCGCCTCACCGTCAGCACGGGCAATCACCTGATCGCGATAAGCATTAGATTCCTCAAGCATCCGCTGTGCGCGACCTCTCGCTTCAGGAACAATACCGTTTGCGTAAGACTGAGCCTCATTCTTAACACGCTCCTCGTCCTCACGCGCCTTGATCACATCATCGAATGCACCTTGAACCTGCGCTGGAGGCTTGGACTCGTCAATGTTGATTGTGGAGACACGAATCCCCGTGGTGTAGTCATCAAGGTACTGCTGCAAACGATCACGCACATCGAAGGCGATAGCAGCGCGCCCTTCGGTCAGCGCCAGATCCATCGTGGTACCCCCAACGACGTGTCTCAAGGCACTTTGTGCAGCATGCTGCAGTGACACTTCGGGGTCGCGCACCTGCAGGACAAAATCCTGCGGGTTATCGATGACGTACTGCACCGACATGCTCACTTCGACAATATTTTCGTCCTGAGTCAACATGACCTCACGTAAGCCAGCCGCACGCACCTTGGTGGTGTTCACCTTGATGACTTCATCCACCAGCGGCGGATTCCACTGCAGACCTGGCGTTAGCGTGGAGTGATACTCACCAAACCGCAGAACAACCGCCCGCTCCTGCTCATCGAGCTGATAGAAACCCATCAAACCCCAGACAGCCACGAAGCCACCCAGAATCATGCCAAGCAGTGCGCCGGACAGCCCACCCTTGGTAGGACCGCCTGCGCCGCGACCTCCGCCAAACAGCCCTGCAATGCGTTGCTGTAGCTTCTTAAATGCCTCATCGAGGTCGGGCGGGCCTTGATTGCCGCCACCCCAAGGGTCACGAGGGCCTTTGTTACCGCCCCCGGGCTCATTCCATGACATAAGTCGATTCCTCATTAATCGGTCGTATAGTCTAACAAACCGCGGCCTCAGTACGGACGTTTAATACAGTAACACTCTGTGGCGCTATTCAATCTTTTGTCCCGGCGCACGCCTACATTGCCTGTGTGAACCTATACTACCCGCGACTGTTGCCGGTGATGACGACACGCTTGCAAATACACCCCGGTCGACAGGCGTATGTTCAGCTGTGCAGCTCACACGTTCAGCCGTCGCCAATCGGCAAGCGGAAGGCGGACGTGCAATCGGCTGCTGCCGTCGGACTCCCACTGCTCGTTGCAGACAGCCCCTATCTCGTAAAGCGCTGCCCGCAGTTTTGCACGCTGCGGGTCAAGTGTGATCTCCTCGTCAAAGAGCGCGACAGATAGTCTTTCCCGAATAGCTTCAAACAGAAGGTCCAACCCTTCACCGGTCACCGCAGAGACATACACAGCCGTTGCCACGCCCGATTCATTGCGCACGATCCGAGGCGGTTGTTCCAGCAGATCTAACTTATTGAAGACCAGTAGCTGGGGCAATTCATCTGCACCGATTTCACCCAACACCGTCTCAACGTCGGCCATCAGCTCATCACGGTTAGAAGCGGATACATCGACCACGTGCAGCAACAGACTCGCGTTGGCTGTCTCCTCAAGAGTGGCCTTGAACGCCTCCACCAACGTCGTCGGCAAGTCGGAAATAAAGCCAACCGTATCGGCAAACAGCACCGGTCCTAAATGTTCGACGTCCACACGTGCCAACGTCGGATCGAGCGTGGCAAACAGCTTATCCGCTGCGTATACCTCAGAAGTCGTGACGCGGTTGAACAGCGTTGACTTGCCCGCGTTGGTGTATCCCACCAATGAGAGCACCGGTAGTTCCGCACGGCGGCGAGCTCGGCGGCTCTGCTCACGCTGATTACTGACGCGCTCGAGGAGCGCCTGAATGGATTTGATGCGCGCGCGTAATAGGCGACGATCGGTCTCGAGCTGCGTCTCACCCGGCCCTCGGAGCCCGATGCCCCCTTTTTGTCGCTCGAGGTGAGTCCAGCCACGTACGAGGCGAGTGCTCATATGCGTCAACTGTGCCAATTCAACCTGCAGCTTGCCTTCATGCGTTCGTGCACGCTGCGCGAAGATGTCTAGGATCAATCCCGTTCTCGCTAAAACGCGGCAGGACAGTGCCTGCTCAAGATTGCGCTCCTGACTGGGGCTCAGCGCGTGATTAAAAATCACCAACTCAGCTTCATGCTCGTGACGGGCGTCGAGAATTTCCTGAAGCTTCCCCTCACCCACAAACGTGCGCGCGTGAGGTGCATTGCGCGAACCCGTTACTGTCGCAACTGGCTCTCCACCTGCCGACGTCACCAAATCCTCAAACTCGTGCAAACTGAGGTCACGGCTCTCGCCTGAAAACTGCAGCTGCACAATAACGGCGCGCTCACCGCCCTGATGACGCTCAAAAAACACAGTAGGCTAGTTGCGCTCCCGAGCGGGAGCGCCGTGGTCAGTCTTCAGTCGGCGCCTCGCCGTCTGCAGCGGGCAACCGAACGTTACGCGCCGGCACCACAGTGGAGATCGCGTGCTTATACACCATCTGCGAAACCGTATTCTTAAGCAGCACGACAAATTGATCAAATGACTCGATCTGGCCCTGTAGCTTGATGCCATTTACCAGATAGATCGATACGGGAACCCGTTCCTTGCGCAGGGCGTTGAGGTAAGGGTCTTGTAGGGTATGCCCTTTAGACATGGTTACTCCTTGTCATGTACAAAGTCATGTACAAACTGTCTTTCACACAATTGGCGCTCTTCACGAAAAGCGCATTACGGCCGCCAATACGTTAGCGACAAAAAACTCCACCGGGGTGGAGTGTCTATATTCTACTACGATTCCAGCGTCAGCTAAAAGTTCCGCAGCATCTCTTCAATACGGTGTTTCCAGCATGCATGCCCACTGTCTGAGCCCGTATTTTCAGCAGAATTCACAACTTCTACGGTGGTGAGAGGACTTTGGACGAGGCGACCCTCTCGGTTGGTCGTCATCCAAGTCAAATCCGGCCAACTCCGTAGCCACGTGAGCTGTCGTTTCGCCAGTTGCCTCGTGGCCGCGAGAATTTTTTCATGACAAGTAATGGCGTCGATCTCGCCTTCGAGCAGTGACCAGACCTGTCGATAACCTACCGCGCGGATCGCCGGTAAGTCGGTGTGGCAGTCACCCCGCTCCCAGAGTGTTCGCACTTCGTCTATCAGGCCTTGTTCCAGCATGTCATCCAGCCGCGCTGCAATGCGCTGATGCAGTAGCGCTCTCGGTTCCGGGCACAGAGCGATACATTCAAACTGATCAGCTATGGAATCACCGTCCGCTCTCTGCCAGTCACTTAACGGCACGCCAGTGCCGCGGTAGACCTCCAGCGCCCGGCAGATGCGCTGGCTGTGATTGGGGTGCAGTTTCCCCGCGAGAACTGGATCGACTGCAGCCAACTGCTGATGAAGCGATGGCCAGCCACATTCTCGGCCCTCGCGCTCAATGGCCACTCGAATCTCAGGATCAATCGCGGGGATATTGTCCAAGCCCTGAAGCAACGCTCGGAAATACAACATACTGCCACCTACCAAAATTGGTCGACGACCCCGGGCCAGAATGTCGTCTATACAGGCCCTGGCGTCGATCGCGAAATCAGCAGCGGTGTAAGGATCGATTGGCTCGCGGATATGAACGAGGTGATGTGGATAATCAGGTTTGGCCGCACCGATGGACAGCCCCTTGTACACCAGCGCGGAGTCAACACTGATTAGTTCTCCGTCGTATTCGTTTGCGAGCTTTTCTGCGAGGGCTGACTTTCCCGAGGCAGTCGGCCCCATGAGCGCCAAGAGTCGTTCGGCCATCTCAGCGGCCGCGGAGGAACAGTTTATCGAGCTCGGACATCCCCAGTTGCACCCAGGTGGGCCGTCCGTGATTGCACTGACCTGAACGCTCCGTCTCCTCCATGTCTCGAAGCAAGGCATTCATCTCGGGCAGGGTCAAACGTCGATTCGCTCGCACGGATGTATGGCACGCCAGTGTCGAGAGCAGTTCATCAAGCGAACTGGCAATCCGATCACTGGTGCCAAATTCGAGCAGATCACTCAGCACATCCCGCACCAGCGCCTCTGCGTCAGCGTCTTTCAATGCCGCGGGTAACTCGCGGCATATCACTGACTCTTCACCCGTTGCCTCAATCAACACTCCCAGCGACGCGAGCTCCTCAGATTGCTCCGCGGCGATGGCCGCCTCGCGATTCGAGACGGCCATCGTCAACGGCACTAGCAGGGGCTGGCGGGTAATACCGCTGCCCTCCCTGGCCTGCTTGAGCCGTTCATAGGTAATGCGTTCATGCGCCGCATGCATATCGACCAGAATGAGCCCATGCTGGTTCTCGGCAAGGATGTAAATACCGTGTAACTGTGCGACTGCGAAGCCCAGTGGCGGTATCTCAGAGGACGCCTGCGTAAAGTCGGGTTGCGCAGCTTCACCTGCTGACACCTGCCGCCACCGGGTTGCTTGCCCGCTGCTTGCGAAGTCACTGTGAGAGACAGCGCCAGCGCTCGGTAATACCTCCGCAAATGATCCTGAGAGGACCGGAGATCCACCTGAGGCCAGATTCATCGCAGGTTGGAAGGCACCCTCATCCCCGTGCACCGAGGACACGGCGGGCGCGGTCTGGCCGGGCCTGACATCAGCCAAGGCACGCGAGAGCGTTCCAAACAGAAAATCGTGAACGCCGCGACTGTCGCGAAACCTTACCTCGTGCTTTGTTGGATGGACGTTCACGTCGATACCGGCGGGATCCAGCTCCAAAAATAGGACGAAAGCTGGGTGCCGGCCGTGAAACAACACATCGCGGTATGCCTGACGAATCGCGTGTGAAACCAGTTTGTCGCGAATGACCCGCCCATTAACAAAAAAGTACTGCAGGTCTGCCTGGCTTCTCGAGAAGGTTGGCTCTGCCACCCAGCCCCACAGACGCATTGACCCCGCCTGACGCTCAACCGCCACCGTGTGTTCAGCGAAATCCGTGCCGCAGATTGATGCGACGCGACGACGTTGCTCCTTGTCAGAGCTTGCCTCATTGAGCTGAAGTGTTTGTTTACCGTTGTGTCGTAGAACAAAGGTCACCTCGGGCCGCGACAGCGCCTGACGTTTGACGACTTCGTGAAGATGACCAAACTCTGTTTTTTCAGTGCGCAAAAATTTGCGTCGTGCAGGCGTGTTGTAAAAAAGATCACGAACCTCCAACGTCGTACCACGCGGATGTGGCGCGGGCTTAACCGAGACCGCCATATCCCGGCCTTCACAGAGCGCCTGCTGCCCCTGTGCTGAGGTGTGAGCTGTATTGCTGGTCAAGGTCAGTCGTGAAACGGAAGCGATGGAGGCGAGTGCCTCACCCCGAAACCCCAGTGACTGCACGGCCTCCAGATCTTCGATGCTGTCAATCTTGCTGGTGGCGTGACGCGCCAGGGCGAGCGTCAGGTCTTCGCCACCAATGCCAGCACCATCATCGCGAATACGGATCAGGCGGGTGCCACCAGCCTCGACATCAATCTCGATCCGGGTTGCGCCAGCATCAAGACTATTTTCGACCGCCTCTTTGACAACCGAAGCCGGGCGCTCGACAACCTCGCCGGCGGCAATTTGGTTAGCCAGACGGGGCTCCAGAATACGAATCACACTCACCCCTCCGGAATCACCAAGGTCTGACCGATATAAATCACGTCACGGGTCAAACCGTTGTTCGATTTGATCGATGCCACGGACACCCCAAAGCGATCAGCAATCTCCGAAAGCGTGTCACCCGATGCAATCGTCACCTCGCGACCCCCTTGCTCGCGCTGCCAGGCGAGCAGCGTGCCGGGCGGCGGCTGTCGAGCAAACCAACTCTGAATGCCGCGGCGAATCGCACGTGCCATTTTGTCCTGATACGCGGGCGTCGCGAGTCGCTCCGCTTCACCGGGATTGGAAATAAAACCCGTTTCGATGAGTAGAGAGGGCACATCCGGAGACTTGAGCACCGCAAACCCCGCCTGCTCCACCCGTTTTTTATGCAGCCTTGCGACGCCGCCAATCTGTTCTAAAACCAGTGTTCCCAAACTGAGACTGGTATCAAGGGTGCCGCTCATGGACAAGTCTGTGAGGACGCCTGCCAGCATCGGATCCATGCCGCCCAACTCTACGCCACCGACCAGATCGGCCGCATTTTCCGTGTCGGCCAGATATTGCGCTGTGGTCGACGTCGCACCGCGTTTGGAGAGGATGTAAACCGACGCGCCGTGCGCCGACTTTTCTTTGAAGGCATCCGCATGAATAGAAACAAAGAGGTCCGCCTCAAGCGCTCTCGCTTTATCTCTACGGTTCTTCAGGCTCACATAGTAATCTCCTGTTCGAACCAGCACCGGCTGGAAGCCAGGCACCTTCGCAAGCTGACTTTCCAACCGGCGCGCGATTTGCAGCACCACTGTTTTCTCTCTCAAGCCGCCCGGGCCTGATGCACCCGGATCCTCGCCGCCATGCCCCGGATCGATGGCGATCACAATATCCCGGCGCCCCTCCAACGATTCAACGGACAGCACCGGCGACGGCTCTGCAACCGTCACCTCATCGAATAGGTCAATCACGATGCGATGGCCAATCGACTCGCTGGGTGTAAGGCTGAACAACGAAGTCCGCACAGCGCTATCGAGGTCAAAAACCAGCCGCAGATCGGACCCTTTGCGAATCCCTGAACGAACCTGTTTAATCGGCGTGCCCTCAAGCGGCAGATCGCGGAGCGATGCATCGATGCGGCTGTCGATCAGATCCACCACAAACCGGTCTGGGTTCGCCAACGACAGAGACGAAAACTCGGCGGCATCAGATAAATCCAGTACTACGCGGGTATGGTCGGGGGCACGCCAGAGCCGCACCGCCTTAACATCTGCCGCCTGAACACCGGGTGCGGCGAGACCGAAAACGGACAGACCGGCCGCGCACATGAACGTCAACATAGTTGCCGGAGTTTTCCGGAGGTTCGGCGTCCTCATCGGCAAAGCAAATCTCCCGAGCATAATCTCAACCTGCACAGAGCGTCATGATCGATTGATGATCCGACCGCAGGCAGGCCAAACGGTCCCCGCCTGATATTGACAGAGTGATGTCGAGCGTCGGCGGTGGCAACTGCTCAGCCGCACGTTCTGGCCATTCGATCAAAAGCGTTCCGCCGGAAGACAGGTAGTCGCCCAGCCCCAGGTAATAGAGCTCCTGCGCATCGCCCAGTCGGTAGAGATCGAAGTGAAAAATCGGCCCGTCGGCAATGTCCTCATAGGGTTCAACCAGGGTATACGTGGGGCTTTTCACAGAGCCCGTATGGCCGGCACCTCTCAAGAATCCTCGACTTAAAGTCGTCTTGCCTGCCCCCAATTCACCATGGAGGAAGATCACCTGAGGTGAGGCAAAGTAGGTCGCCAATCGCTCACCCAATGCGAGCGTTGCATCTTCGTCCGTGAGGGGGACTTCGCATTGATGAGAGTAGGTGATCGCCATCGGCCAATTGTACCGCGGCGCAGCCACCTTCTGTCACAATCTAGGCATGAATGACCCCACCATCATGACTGATCAGCGCGCTACGGAGGACAGCACCGAATTGCTGTCAACAATTCGGCGGTGGGGCCAAGAGATGGGTTTTCAGGCTGTGGGGTTCACCGGCGTTGAGCTCAGCCAACATCGCGATTACCTCGATAAATGGCTGGCCGCGGGCTATCACGGCGAGATGGGGTGGATGGCCAGCCACGGTGAAAAACGAAGCCGCCCTGACACACTGGTTCCGGGTACTTGCACTGTGATCACTGTAAGAATGGACTACCTACCAGACGGCGCAGACCCAGAGGAAATACTGGCCGACGGTGAGAAAGCCTATATCTCTCGTTACGCCCTGGGCCGCGACTATCACAAGCTGATGCGTGGCCGGCTCGCCAAACTGGCCAAGAAAATAGCGGCAGAACTTGGTGGCGGGCACTACCGAGCGTTTGTTGATAGTGCACCGGTGCTTGAGCGCGCGCTCGCCGAAAACGCGGGATTAGGTTGGATTGGCAAGAACACCATGCTGATCAACGAGAAAGCCGGATCGTGGTTCTTCCTCGGAGAGATCTACACCGACATCCCACTACCGGCCGATGCACCCCAGGAGACAGAGCACTGTGGCAGCTGTCGCGCCTGTCTGGATATCTGTCCGACCAACGCATTTACCGGGCCGTGGGTACTTGACGCACGAAAGTGCATCTCCTATCTCACGATCGAATATGACGGTGTCATTCCCGAGGAATTGCGAGCGGGCATGGGAAACAGAATTTATGGCTGCGACGATTGCCAGATTGCCTGCCCCTGGAACAAGTTCGCGCGGCACACTCAGGAACCCGGCTTCGCGCCTCGTCACGCGATGGACGCCGTTGCGCTACTCGACTGCTTCAGTTGGAGCGAGGAGACGTTTCTGGAAAAAACGGAAGGCTCGGCTATCAGGCGTATTGGCTTCGAACGCTGGCGCCGCAACGTTGCTGTCGCCCTGGGTAACGCGCCCTCAAGCGCTGAAGTGACCGAGGCGCTCACCGCGGCGCTCGATGATCCCTCTGAGCTGGTGCGCGAGCATGTGCGCTGGGCGTTAGCACAGCATCGCTAGATACAGCGGTTACTCTGCTCTAAGAAAATGCGCGCGATAGTGGCGCAACTCTTCAATCGACTCCCTGATATCGGCCAGCGCTTGATGTGCACCTTGCTTCGGAGCCTCAGGTAAATCGGGCCGCCAACGCTGCATCAATATTTTTAGAGTACTGACATCCAGGTTGCGGTAGTGGAAAAAGCGTTCAAGTAGCGGCATGTGACGTGCCATGAAGCGACGGTCCTGGCAGATGGAATTGCCGCACATCGGCGATTGCCCCGCTGGAACCCATTGCGCGAGAAAAGCCAGCGTCATATCTGCGGCCTCATCCTCAGAGATATCACTCTCGAGCACACGGTCGACCAGGCCGGATTTTGTATGGGTACGAGTATTCCAGTCGTCCATCGCCTGTAACGCAGTCGCGGGCTGCGACACAGGAATCACGGGGCCCTCCGCCAGCACCTGCAGGTTGACGTCAGTGACGATGGTCGCAATTTCAATGACGCGGTGTTCCTCTGGGATGAGCCCGGTCATTTCCATATCGACCCAAACCAAATTCTGATCACTGACCACCATCGGGCACTCCTGCTAAATCGATACATGGCGCCGTGGGCTTGCGGGCCATAACGGGCTGTGTGGCATACACTAGCACGATGACAAAGCGACGCCTCACCGACCAGCAAGCAAAGCGCATTCAAGCGCAGCGCTCTCACTCAGAGGGTGATGCCATTGAAGAAGGCAAGCCCGGTCTGGTCATCGCACGTTTCTCCAAGCAAGCGCTGGTGGAGACAGATAACGGTGAACGCATACTCTGCCACCTGCGCGCACACCTCGACGCTCCTGTTGCGGGAGACGAAGTGCTGTGGGCGCCGACCACCGATGCCGGCGTCATCAACGCGCTCATCACGCGACGCAACGTTCTGGAACGCCCTGACAGCCAGGGTCGGCTACGTCCGGTCGCAGCCAATATCGATTTGATGCTGGTGGTTTTCGCACCCGAGCCTGCACCGCAACCTGCTCTACTGGATCGTTATCTGGTGGCGGCCGAACACATGGGTACTGAACCGGTTCTGGTGCTGAACAAAGCGGATTTGATCCGTGCCGACTCGGACATTGAAAACACCTTGGAGCACTTCGGGGCGCTGGGCTATCGAACCCTCACCACACATCACGAGATGACTGATGCGAGTGATTTATTGGCATTGATTAACCAACACACACTGGTGCTGGTTGGGCAATCGGGTGTCGGAAAATCCTCGTTAATACGACGGTTACTTCCCGACGCATCGATCAGGGTGGGCGCGCTGTCGGAGGTGGCCGATAAAGGCCGTCACACCACGACCACCGCAGAGTTATTTCACTTACCGGGTGGAGGCAGGCTCATTGACTCACCGGGTGTTCGAGACTTTGGCCTCAGCCATGTCACGACGGAAGCCGTAGCAGAGGGTTTTAGGGAGTTCCGGCCTTACTTGGGACAGTGTCGCTTCCGGGATTGCCAACATGGCACTGAGCCCAATTGCGCGCTTCGCGATGCGCTGGAGGCCGGTAAGATACAGCCGCAGCGTTTTGAGAGCTATCAGCAGATTGTGGCAGCGATCCGGGCAGATCAATAGCAGAAGGGACCTGCGGCTAGGCCAGTGCTGAACGAACTGTTACCGCGTCACCTGCCTCATTGACCCACGAGAGGTCCGAGGCTTCAGTGACCAACACGACGGTGGAGCCCAGGAAGAACCGCCCCATTTCCTGACCTTGCTCCAGAAGGGGGGCTTCATCTGCGGTCCACACTTGCTCTCGAATGTCGCCCGCTCCCGGTTGCTCACGGCCACCCCACACCGTGGAGATTCCCGCGACAATCATGGCGCCCACCAGCACGACTGCTATACCACCCCGGTCTGTCTCGAAAAAACATACCAAGCGTTCGTTGCGCGCCAAGAGGCCATCAACCCGATCAACCGTCGCCGCGTTGACTGAGAACAGATCGCCGGGTACGTAGCGTGTTTTGATCAGGTGGCCACGGATTGGCGTGTGAACCCGATGATAATCCCGAGGTGACAGATAGGTTGTGGCAAAGCATCCCTGCGCGTAGCGCCTCGCCTCGTCATCAGATCCCGCCAACAGCTGCTTAACGGTGTAAGTGCGGCCCTTCGCCTGCACCAGAGAGGCATCTGCAATGGCACCCCGCTGACTCAGCACACCGTCGGCGCAATGGCTCCACTGACTAGCCGCGAGTGGTCGCGTAGCCTCCCGCAAAGATCGCGTGAAAAACGCGTTGAAGTTCGGGAAGTCCTCTCCCGAAGAACAGGTTGCCTCGGTCAAATCGATATCGTATCGAGACATAAATGCCCTTATCAGCGCGTTTTTCAACCAGACAGGATTTTCCAGCTGCGCAAGCCGCCCAATCAGGCGAGAGAGCAAATGCTGCGGCAAAATTGCCTGCAGGGCAGTCATTACAGATTCCATGGGGGTAGTGTAACCTAGTGAGAATCGCGCCCTCTAAACGCTTATGAGCCTGACTGCGATCACACGCCTGCCACTTTCTGCTGGGGCCCTATCGGCCTTGCTGCTAGTCCCCAACGCACTAGCAGAAACCGAGAACCGTGGCGCTGATGGCACCGAGGCTCTCGGAGCCCTGAGGCTGACCGATACGTTCGTTGTCCAAGGTGATACCCCCCGTCAGCTGATTGCGCTGCAGCAGGAAGATGAAGCAATAAATTCATTGGACGCTGACGCGGCTGGCAAACTGACTGAAGCAGATGGAGAAGTCAGCGAATCACCCGGCGGCTGGGTAGAGGGCGGTCATCGTTACGCGGCGCGTAAAGCAGACGAAATGACCCAGTGGGTCGACAATTTTTTCGGCAACGACGAACGAGATTTGGAGCAGGCTTACTCGCGCCTGAGACTCCGTACCATTTACGACTGGGATGATCGCCTCGACAACGAGGTCAAAGTCCGTCTAGGAGGCAAAGTCAGCCTGCCACAGATTTCCGACCGCCTCGATCTGGTGTTCCGCGGAGAGGACATGGATGGATTCAATGACCGTGGCGTAGAAGACGCAGATGAAGATCGCATCGGTCTGCAATACGAGGTGGGACCCGAAGACCGACGTAACGGCCGCCTTAAGTTGACGGTGGGTTTTGGCTCATCCGGGCCCAAGCCCGGTGTGAAGTACGTCTATCAGGACGCGCTGGCAGAGGACGTCAGCTTCCGCTTCACGCAGCGCTTTACTTACGATTTGGGGGACGGCGGTTACGGATCCTCCCGCTTCGTGGTGGACAAGGCACTTCGAGAGCGTGAATTGATTCGCGCCTATACGCGCTTCCTATACGGCGAGAAAACCGAAGGTACTGAGTGGTCGAGTAGCTTGTCCTACGCCCGGGGCTGGGAAGGCGAGGGAGGCCGCGTTGGCGCGAGCTGGTTATATATCGGCGCCGATGGTCAAACCGAGCCCTATGACTTCGTCAAAAACTATAAAGTCGGCATGCGCATTAGGCGGCAGGCCTACAAGGATTTCCTCTTCTGGGAGATCGAACCGAGCTATAACTGGCGCATTGACGAGCCCTACTTCGACCGGGAGGGCGCGTGGCGCATCGAGTTGCGTGTCGAGTTTCTCCTATTCGACAATCCAGCGGAAACGGTGGAACAGCAGATTCGCTAGCAGAGTAGAGCTGCGCTGCGTAAGCAGTTTGAATGATCGCCATTGCTCTGACACCAATCGTCTCGGGTAATGCCGGGCCGCTTAACGATCAACAAACCACCGGCCATTTGCACAACCATCACCACGGTTTCTCGTTAGACAGGGCGACCTTGCCGGTGGGCCCACTGAAGCACCATGCAGCGCGACCCCCCACGGGAGATCACTCGTTACAGATTCTCTTCTGCGAAGGCCGCTAGCCGCGACCGCACGATGCCGTTCACGTGCATCACACCCGCATGCGGATAATGTTTGACCTTCTCAACGAGGTAGGTCAGACCTGAGGTCAGGGGCGAAATATATTTGTTGTCAATCTGCGCGAGGTTACCCAATACCACCAGTTTGGAATCCGCACCCACACGACTGATGATCGATTTCAGCTGGAACTGGGTCAGCCCCTGCGCTTCGTCAATGACAATATATGCGCCGTTGAAAGAGCGGCCGCGCATAAAATTCAGTGACTTGAACTGGATATTGGCGCGCTCTTTGACGTATTCAATGCTGCCACTGGAGCACTCATCAGCCCCATGCAGGATCTCCAGGTTGTCATCGAACGCTGCAAGCCATGGCGCCATTTTCTCCTCTTCCGTGCCGGGCAAAAACCCAATCTCCTCGGCAATCGGCGGTGTGGAGCGCGCCACGATGAGCTTGTTGTACTTCTTTTGTTCGAGAATGGCATGCAGTCCATACGCCAATGCCAGAAGCGTCTTTCCCGAGCCCGCTGGCCCGGTGAGGACGGTCATATCGACGTCTTCACTGTCGAGCAGGCGCATAGCCATGGCCTGCTCAAGGTTGCGTGGTGCCAGCCCCCAGAAGCGCTGATTCATCAGGTGGTCACGACTATCGACAGCGAGGTACACAAACTCCGCGTCGACATGATCAACATAGGCAATAAATTCCTGCTCGTCGTATACGAACTGATTCGGATATGCGTTGGGCAACTCGGACCGAGGGATGCGATGCAAGGTCAAATTGCCCTCGCGAACAGTGTCAACCTGTTCAATGCCCGACCAGAAATCGTCGCCAAAGCATTCATAGCCAGTCGACAGCAGATCGATATCATCCAGCACTCGGTCGTGCCGGTAATCCTCGACGTGCGCGAGGCCTGAGCCTTTCGCCTTAATGCGCATGTTGATGTCTTTCGTGACCAAGCAAACAAAGGCGCCGGGACAGTCGGCACTCAAGCGAAGCGCAACGTTGATGATGCGATTGTCATTGGCCTGATCCTCATTGGTGTTGAGGAACGGCACTTCAGCATCATCGGCAATCAGTTGGTCGGGGAAAATCGCGAGCCGACCCAAGCGATGTTCATCGAGATTAGAGCCGGGGATGTCCACGCCGCTCTGTATTTCCTGAGGCGAGGCGTTGCCCACCAC
>MDTD01116897.1_pt1 | contig 22576 bp, 23 predicted proteins | sample 811221 | NCBI WGS metagenome assembly MDTD01 (sample SAMN05326646, study PRJNA326480) | marine metagenome | isolation source: seawater | place: Pacific Ocean: South West | collected 2011 | reverse complement strand
GCCTCGGGGTCGTACTCACCCTCCTTGAGATGGACCTCGACCTCGTCAACCACACCCGCCCGCCCGGTGATGGTGTAGAAGGTCTCGAGGCCCATCACCACCTGCGGGGCTCCGCCCAGGGGCGGGGGCTCGGTGATGCCCACCACCTCCAGTGTCACGCTCGAGCGGAACAGGCGCATGAAATCCGTCAGCCCTTCGCGGCTGATCCCGAATTTGTTCTCGAGTTGCTCGAACGACACCGGGGAGCGGAACAGACGCAGCACGGACACCCGAGCCCCGACCCGCAAGCCGACATCGCGGTTGGTCGCGACCGCCTCCGCCTCGTTCGTGACGCGTTCCGGGATCTCGGGCGCGCGCCGGGCAAGGTGGTCGGTGTTCACCCCGAGTTGGTTCAGAGCCTCCTCGGTCTGGTTCGCGTTCGCGTAGACCCAGCTCAGGCGCTCCGCGAGTTTCGCGTCCACCGCGATCTCGCCCCGCTTCCGGGGCAGTCGTCCCGCGATCATGGTCGGGGGGCGGATTTTGAACTCGGTCCGCAGATCGACCCCGTTGGCCATCGCGTCGGTGGTCAGCGTGCGCTCCCGGCGGACGAACCCGTTGTCCCCGTCGGGCTCGAGCACCGTGAGCGGCACGCGCACGCTGATCGCGTCGCGGGCGCGCGGCACCGCGAAATCCGTCTCGGGCCAGGATTCGGCGATCTCCATCACGCCGATCGGGAACACGCCGCCAGCGTTCGCCGGGCGGATGCGGAGCTCCGCGGAGCCGATCTGCCCCTCGAGCTGCTGGCGGATCGCGCCGTTCGCGGACTCCAGCGCGCACGCGACCGCCGCGATGAGCGCCGCCGAGAGCGTCACCGCGGCGACGAGCAGCGCCGTCCGGCTACGCCGCGCCGATAAATTGCTGGTAGCGAGCCGCCACGCCGCCTGCATCCAGCCCCTCCGTCTCGATCGTTCCGTGCACCGTCCCGTCGCGGATGACAAACACCCGCTCGCAATGGGATGCGGCGGCGGGCTCGTGCGTCACCATGACGACGGTGATGTCCTGTTCCTCTGCGACTTTTCCGAGGAGCCTCCAGAGCCGGTCGCTGTTGGCCGAGTCCAGGTTGCCCGTTGGTTCGTCCGCGAGAAGCACCGGGGGCGAATAGAGCAGCGCGCGGGCGATCGCGACGCGCTGCTGTTCGCCCCCGCTCATTGCCTCGGGTCGGTGCCTTCCGCGCTCACCCAGGCCCAGCAGGTCGAGCAGTTCGGCGCTCCTTTTGCGGAGCCATTGCCGATCTTCACCCGCGAGCAAGCCGGGCAACTCGATATTCTCGCTCGCGCTCAGCGTCGGGATGAGATTGAAGGACTGGAAGACGATCCCGAGGCCCTTGCGCCGAAACGCGGTGGCTTCCCTTTCGCTCAGCGTGTGGATCGCCTTGCCCGCGATCTCGATCTCGCCGGCGTCGGGACGGTCGAGGGCGGCGAGCAGATGGAGCAGCGTGCTCTTCCCGCTCCCGGACTGCCCCATGATCCCATAAAACCCCGGGCGTTCGATCGAAAGGTCCACGCCCCGCAGGGCGTGCACCCGCTCGCTCCCGAGCGTGTAGGTCTTCTCGACTTCCGCGCAGCGGATCATGGTGCATCCTTGAAGGCAAGCCGACGGTGCCGGCGATCCCGCGTCCGGACACGCCGCCCGGGTGTTCTTCGGCCCCCTGACGGTCATCCCATCGATCGTGCCCGACGCGGAACCGGATGCACCAAGAGCCGTTTCGGGACGCGTCAGCCGGCGTGCTCGCTCGCGTAGGTGTCGGCGTCCATCAAGGAATCGAGACCGGAGGCGTCGGTCACTCTGATCTTGACGAGCCATCCCGCGCCGTAGGGGTCTTCGTTGACCAGGCCCGGGTTGTCGTTCAGCGCCTCGTTGGATTCGAGGACCTCACCCGCGACAGCGCAGTAGATATCACTCGTGGTCTTGACGCTTTCAACCTCGCCGACCGCGTCTCCGGCGCCGATCTCGGTGCCGCTCGGCTTCATCTCCACGAAGGTCAGATCCGTGAGTTGGTCCACCGCGAAGGAGGTGATCCCGAGCGTGAGCACATCGCCGTCCAGCTTGTGCCACTCGTGCGAGTCGGAGTACTTGCGGTCGCTGGGAGGGGTCGTCAAGGGTCGCTCCTGGTCTGCGTCATTCACCCCGCCCGGGCACGCAGGCGTCTGCGTGACCCGTCGCGAGCGTTCGATCCGATCCTACCCGGGCACACCGCCCCGTGTCAGGAGGGTGCCGAGCGTGCAATCGCCCCCGCGCCCTGTCCGATCCCCGTCAGGCGGGGTACAGTGGCCTCCGATGTTGATCACCTGCGCTGTCAGTTCTCTCGCCGATCTCGTCAAGCCCAGGGGGCGTGCCAAGCCCAAGCTCGCGCTTGACGATACCCCCCAGTACATCCGCCAGGAGCTGGGCCTCCATGGCATGAATCTGTCAACCGACCTGCTCGCGGGCGCGGACCGGCGACGCCTCGAGCGGCTCCGTGACCGGGCGGACAAGGCCGGCTGCGCCTGCCTGATGCTCCACGAGCCCGAGCCCCAGCCCCTCGCGGATTCCGCGAAGGCGGACGACGCGGTCGATCGGCTCCGCCGCGTGCTCGCCGCGGCGCACGCGCTGGGCTGCAACTCCGCGGCGATGTCGATCCAAGCGAAGAACAACGAGAACGACCGGGAGCTGGTGATCGACGCCATGCGCGCGGTGATGGAAACCGCAGAGAAGCTCGAGCTCAACCTGCTGATCAACCCGATGGAGGGATTGACCGCGGAGCCCGACGATCTCACTGAACTCATCAAAAAGATCGGGGGCTTCCGGGTCGGCACCCTCCCGGATTTCGATGCCGCCGCAGCGTCGGAGGATCCGGCTCTTTACCTGCGGCGGCTTGCGCCGTACGCCTCTGTCATCAACGCGTCGCTTCACGAGTTCGAGGATGCGGACCAAGAGGAGGGGCTGGACGACGACGCGCCCGGGTCGCTGGAGGACCTCGCGGACATGCTGATGAGCGCGGAAGCGCCGACGCACACGACTTTCGACATCGTGCCGATGCTCGGTGCGATCAAATCGGTCGGATTCGAGGGCACCCTCGCGATTGACTACAAGGGCTCCGAAGACGGTACACTGGGAGTGCTGAAGGGCCGGGACGCGATCGAGGCCGGCCTGGAATCGCTCGCCGAGCAGTAGAATCCTGCTGGCTCGGCTCATCACGATTGACCCGCGCGAAAGGATGATCGCGTGAACGCCGTCGGCACCCAGGCCCTCGATTCCGCTGTTGCCCGAGCCGCGCATATCGTCTCCGCGATCGTGAACCCAGACCTCCCGATCATCATCACCATCGACGGGCCCGCCGGCACGGGCAAGTCGACCGTCGCGCGCCGACTCGCCGCGAGGATCGGCCTGGATTTTCTGGATACGGGCGCGATGTATCGCGCCGCGACCGCGATCGTGATCGATCACGGTCTCACCGCTGACCTCGACGAAGCGGTGTACGGGCGCATCCTTGAACGCGTCGTCGACGCGGACCTCCACTTCGATTGGAAGACGGACCCCCCCGCGATCCTCGCGTGGATGGCGCCGTTGAACGACCGAATCCGCGAGCCCGATGTCACGAAGCTCGTGTCCCGGGTCGCGACGATCGGCACGCTGCGCAAGCACATGGTCCAGAAGCAACGCATCATCGGACACCAGCATCCACGCCTGGTGACTGAGGGGCGTGACCAAGGGTCCGTCGCGTTCCCGAACGCGCCGGTGAAGTTTTACCTGGACGCGGATCCGAAGGTCAGGGCCGCTCGTCGCGCCGCTCAGCTTCGCGAGGCGGGCCACGAGGTGGACGACGCCGAGTTGCTCGAATCGATCATCGAGCGGGACAGGATCGACTCGACCCGCGCGGACGGTCCGCTGACCTGCCCGGAAGACGCGATCATCGTTGATACCAGTGATCTCGATATTGACGGCGTCGTCGAGACGCTCGCGGCGCACGCTGCCGACATCCTCGCGAGGCTCGAGGCCCGGAACGGCTGATTGAATTCCCGGATTCCCGATGTTCCGCCGATATCGCCAGCGTCATCCGGGCTCGTCTCTGCGGCACATGCTGCTCTTCGACGCGTGCCGTCTTGCGTGCAAGGTCTTTCTGCTCGTCTTCTATCGGGTTCGTCCGGAGCATCCCCGTCGGGTTCCCGAGCGGGGACCGATCCTCATCATCGCCAATCACCAATCGTTTCTCGATCCCCCGCTGGTCGGGAGTTTCATCGGGTTCCGGCACACGGATTTCATTGCCAGGGGCGGACTGTTCAAGTTCAAACCCTTCGGGTGGCTCATCGCCGCGCTGAATTCGATCCCCGTCGGTGAGGGGGCGAGCGAAACGGTCGCGATCAAGGAGGCGTTGCGGCGTCTCGAGATGGGGCGTGCAGTCATTCTCTTTCCGGAGGGCAGCCGGACGCCCGACGGCGCGATGCGCCCCTTCAAGCGTGGGATCGCGTTGCTGGTCAAAAAAGCGAACTGCCCTGTCGTTCCGGTCGCGATCGAGGGCGTCCATGACGCTTGGCCGCGAGACCGTGCACGCCCCTTTCTGTTCGGCAAGCGGATCGCGATGCGGTACGCGGAGCCCATCCCGCATGAGGAACTGATGGAGGACGGCCCCGACGCGGCTTTGCGTCGCCTGGAGCGTGAGATCGACGCGATGCGGCTCGATCTGCGGGCCGGCCTCCGAGCCCGATCCGGGGGCCGCTACCCCGCGCCGGGCGCAGGGGATCATCCGATCGATCAGGCCGACTGACCACGCCTCCTGGCACCGAGGCATTCCTTCGCCAGTTTGAGTCCGGAAAAAGACCTCGGATTCTCGAGGATTGCTCTTGCACGGATATATCGAAGTTCGATATATTCTATCCATGACCTATTCCGCCCCCCATCCGGCCACGCCCAAGCTCTCGCCCACGCACGCCGAACTGCTCGTTCTCGCGACACTCGCGGAGGCTCCGTCCTACGGCTACGCGATTTCGCGCGGGATCGCGTCGAAGTCCGAGGGCGATTTCGCCCTGGGCCCTGCCAAGCTCTACCCGCTTCTCGCCAAACTCGAAAAACAGGGCCTCGTCACCACCTCCTGGGAAGAGGTCAAAGCAGCAAACAACGGAACAGACAACGACGACGAGTCCAAAGGCCGCCGCCGCAAGTGGTACACGATCTCCACCAAAGGCGCCAAACGCCTCGACCAGCACATCCAGGCCCATCGCCGCTTCACCGCCCTCGTCGACGCCTTCCTCCCCGTATCCAACGCCAACTCGAACAACAGCAGCAGGGGGGCCACGGCGTGACCAATCCGACCAGCACCTCAACAGGCACGACGACCAAAGCCAAGCGGTCCAAGGGCGATATCAAGCCCTCCACCCAGGACCCCATCCAACGCTGGCTCGACATCTTCATGCCCATGACGGGCCTCCCCAAGGCCCGCCAGGCAGACATCCGGGCCGAACTCGAAGACCACCTCCGGGCCCGCGTCGACGACCTCATGATCACAGGCCTCTCCGAACCCGAGGCCGTCCAGAAAGCCGTCAACGAACTCGGCGAGACCGCGCATCTCGCCCGCCAATTCCGCACCGCACTCAAGCCGAAGGGAAGAACACTCATGCACGCCGCTCTCATCGCCATCGCCGGATCTGCCCTCACGCTCGGCATCTTCTCCGCCGCCAATCAGCCCGGTACGCCCCCGGCACGCACGGCCGCGATCGTCGGCGCCACCGCGACGCCGTCTCCGCTCTCCGGCGCGTCGTCCGATGCCCGGTACGCCTTTGCCGGCACCGCTCCGTTCGAGTTCTCAGAGACCGCGACGCTCGGCTCGCTGTTCGACGCGATCCGGGAAGCGACCGATCGCCCGCTGGTCATCCACTGGAACCACCTCGAAGACATCGGCATCCAGGAGGACACCTCCATCGCGATGGACGCCGACCCGGTCCCGCTCCGCGACGCGCTCGCGCTCGCCATCCGCAAGACCGAGACCCGTGATTTCGGGGGCATCGCCGTCCTCGAGTCCCCCGGCATGATCGAGATCTCCTCGACGGAGGAGGTGGACCGGCGAACCGTCGAGGTCCGGACCTACGACATCGCCGACCTACTCCGTCACCGCACGCGACCGGACGCCGAGGAAATCGGGTTCGACGGATACGGCGCCGGCGGGAGCTTCTCCGATGCCGCGGTGTCCATCACCGGGCCGCTCATGGAGATGGTCGCACGAGAGACATGGGCCGACCTCGGCGGCGATCTCAGCACCCTCAACCTCGTCGGCGGCAGCCTCCTGATCAAGTCGCCCGCCCGGTACCACGCGCAGATCGAGGCCTTCCTCGAACTCGTCCGCCGCGAGGACGCCCGAATCATGGAGTCCGCTGACGAGCGACTCGAGGAAACTCGCCGGCTCCAGGCGGAACGCGACGAACGGCGTCGACAGGCCCATCTCGAGCAGGCCCGTCTTATGGAAGAACAGAGTCGGCAAATGCGGGAAGAGGCCGAGCGGCGGAAAATGGACGAGATCGCGCATCTCGAAGCGGAACTCGAACGCGTGACCGCCGAACTCGCGGAATTGAACGCCAGTCAGCAGGTCTCGATGTTCTCCCGTCCCGCGTCGTTCTATTCACCGAATTCAGAGAGGACGGAAGAGGAGATCAGGGAGATCGAGGAGAACGCCCGGGAGGCTTTCATCCGCGGTTCCCGCGTCTCGGATCTCACGGTGATCCGGGAGTCCATCCGCGATCAACTGATCCTGCTGAAGTACGGCGTCCAGCCCAGCGAGGGCACCACGCTCGAGGCGATCCAGCAGCAACTCAAAGAACAGGGTGACCGCCTCCGCTCCATCTCCAACAGGGTGAACAACTGACCACACCCTCCCCCCCTTTGACACCGCCGCCAAACCCCGTCATCATGTGCCCCGATCCAGCCCCTCCCCAACCGATCGGGTCCCCACGCGATGATCTGCCCATACTGCGGCTCAAACGACGACAAAGTCATCGACTCCCGCTCCACCGAAGCGGGCAGGGTCATCCGCCGCCGCCGCCAGTGCCTCGCCTGCGAGAAGCGGTTCACCACCTACGAGCGCGTCGAGCAGGCCAACCGCCTCATGGTCATCAAAAAGGACGGCTCCCGCGTCCCCTTCAACCCCGACAATGTCGCCAAGGGCCTCGCCGCCGCGGTCGGCAAGCTCCCGATCCCGGAGGCGGACAAGGCCGCGCTCGTCGCGGAGGTCGAGGAGGAACTGCACCAGGAGTTCGAGCGCGAGGTCTCCAGCCGGGTGATCGGCGAGCGGGTGATGGCCCGCCTCCGCGCCCTGCACCCGGTCGCGTACATCCGCTTCGTGACCGAGCACCTCGAACTGGCGACGCTGGGGGAGATCCAGCGCGAACTGGGCGACCTCATCCAACGCCCGGGCGAGGTCCGCGATCAGCAGGACCTGTTCTGACCCCGCATGAACCGCACCGCCCGGCGGGTCGCACAAACGCTGGGCCCGCCGCTATCCTCATTCCATGCGGAACAAGATCCACGACACCGCCGCCGACACCTTCGCCGATCTCGTCGAGCGGGGCATCCTGCACGACGGCGCGACGATCATGGTCGGCGGGTTCGGCCTCTGCGGAATCCCCGAGCAACTCATCATCGCCCTGCGCGACACCGGCGTGAAGGGGCTCACCTGCATCTCCAACAACGCCGGCGTGGACGACTGGGGGCTGGGCTTGCTTCTCCAGACGCGTCAGATCAGCCGCATGATCTCGTCGTATGTGGGCGAGAACGCGACCTTTGAAAAGCAGTATCTCGACGGCGATCTCGAGGTCGAGTTCAACCCCCAGGGCACGCTCGCGGAGCGCATCCGGGCGGGGGGCGCCGGCATCCCCGCGTTCTACACCGCGACCGGCGTGGGCACGCTCGTCGCCGAGGGCAAGACCGTCCGCGACTGGCTCCGCCCCAGCGACGACACCAAGCACTTCAATCGCCCCCAGCGGATGTCCACCCATCCGGGCAAGGACATGGACGAGTCGGTCCGTGTCGGCGCGAGCGCCAAGCCCCGGCCCTATGTGCTTGAGACTGCCTTGTTCGCCGACCTCGCGCTCGTCAAGGCCCACACCGCCGACCCGTTCGGCAATCTGACCTATCGGCGCACCGCGCGGAACTTCAACCCGATGATGGCCCAGGCCGCCCGTTTCACGATCGCGGAGGTGGACGAACTCGTGGACGAGCCGATCGACCCCGACATCGTGCACACGCCCGGCAACTATGTGGATCGGGTCGTGAAGACGGTCAGCGAGAAGAGGATCGAGCAGCGGACGGTGCGCGAGGGCTGATCATCCATCGAGGCTCAGTCACTCGACACTGTTTCGGCACCATCCGGCCGGCGTGATCGGCGGCTCGCCCGCGGATGCCGGCGCGATTCTGGGCGTCCATCGGTTGGCTCAGCCCATCATCTGCACCACGAGCTTGTACGCCGCGACGATGACATTCATCACGCCCTCGCCCGCGATGAGCCCGGACGCAACCGCGAAGACCAGCGCCGCGCACTGCTTGGGCTTGAGCTTGCGCCAAAGGACCAACGCCATCGAGCCCGCGAACATCGCGATCGGGTAGGCGGGTGGCACGATGAACGCGATGCCGATTGCCAGCGCGCTGGGCGTCCACGGCGCCGCTTTAGGCGACAGTTTGCGGATGATCGGCATCGCCGCGCCGAACAGCAGGCCGCACAGGATCGCGACCGGCGCGTGCGGCGGGAGCGAGTCGAACCCGTTACTCAGGACCTCCGCGACGCCGCGCCACGCGTGGGCCGCGGGAGCCGGGTACTCGGGATCGTTGCCAATGTCGTACGCCTGGTCGAACAACCAATAGACGGGCACGACGACGACGATGCCCGCGAGGATGCCCACGCACTGGGCGATGATCTGCTTGCGGGGCGAGGCACCCAGCATCCGCCCCGTTTTCAGGTCGTGCATCATGTCGCCCGCCTGCGAGGCCCCCGAGCCCGTCACCGCGGCGGACATCAGGTTGGTCGCCAATTGCCCCGGCGCGATGCCCGCGAACACGAGCTGGGTCACCTTGCCCATCCCGCCCACCGGGTTGATGTCCGTCTCGCCCGTCGAGCGCACCGCGATCGCAGCGAGCACCGCCGACATCGCGACCGCGATCAGCGTCATCCAGAAGGGGATCCCGAACACCAGCTCCATCACCGTCACCGCCGCGATCGTGCCGAGCCCGAGCCCGCCGATCCACCACGAGTTGGGCACCCGCATCTCTTCGGGCTCCAGGTCGCCCGCGTCCACTGCTTCACCCGCGGGCCGGCGTTTGAATGTGTTCAGGATCGTCCGCCACGACAGCCCCAGCGAGGTGAGCGCGTCGGCGACCATGATCGCCACGCCCGGTCAGAGAAGCCAGCCCTGCACACCCGTCCTGGAGTTGAAGACCACCGGCTGCGCCGTCCACGGCTCGTGCCCGCCCACGATCGACCCGAGCAGCCCGCCCCCGTTCATCACCCAAGGGCCCAGCAGGCCCCAGCCCACGATCGCGCCCGCGAAGATCGAGATGCCGATCCGCGGGCCGACCACCAGCCCCGCCCCCGTCATCGCGGGCGTCGCCAGCGGATAGAAGCCCCACTTGATCAGCACGGCGCACGCGAGCACGAACGCGGGTGTCGTCGCCTCCGCGGCGAGCGCGTCGTACCCCTGCCCGCCCGTCACCAGCGAAAGCGGGTTGCTGAAGTACCCCGCGATGGGTGCGTACGCCTCGAACCAGTCCGTTGTGAGGACGACGATGATCGCGGCAATGACCGCCCAGATCAGCAGCACGCGCGCCTTGCGCACCGCCTCCTTGCCCTCCGCGAAGATCGAGACCAGCGTCTCCGCAGTGGCCGTCCCCGTCGGGAAGCGGAGCTTCTCGACCACCACCATCTGTCTGCGCAGCGGCACCGCGTAGAACACACCCAGGAACCCGACCGCGATCATCCACAGCGTGAGCTCGAGGTAGGAGAGGTGCTTGGCGTTGTCCCCGTCCAGCATCGCGAGCGCCGGGATCGGGGCGAGCAGGCCGCCCGCCGACGCCATCGCACCCGCGGCGGAGCCCGAGGTCTGCGCGATGTTCGTCTCCAGCACGCCGAACGAGCGGGTCTTGAGGGCCTGGTGCAGGAACGCCCAAACCGCGAAGCTGAGAATCGCCGCGATGATCGAGCCGCCGAACGACCATCCGATCTTCAGGCCCAGCGAGATGTTCATCGCCCCGACGACGCCCCCGATCGCGCACCCGGTCAGCACAGCGCGGAGCGTCAGTTGCGCCTCGCCGGACTGCGGGAAGTAGATCTGCTCCTCGTCCAGCGCATCCGCGACGGCTGGTTCCCCCGTGCCCGTATCGGTGGTCTTCGATGCCATGGCTGCTCCGGATCGTGTCGGTTCCCCACGAGGGGGGGCGCACCCGCGAGACCTTACCGGATCCGCCCGCGTTCTGCCGCGCCGGAACCGGCATCCCGACCGGGCTCGCCCCAGCCTGACGCTGCAGGAAGGCTCTATCCTCGCACCATGACAAGCCCTACCCCACGCCCATGCACCGTCCGCGACATCACCATCGCCCGGGGGTGTCCCCTCACGATCATCGCCGGCCCCTGCATGTTTGAGTCGCTTGATTTGGGCCTCGAGGTCGGCCGCGTCTTCAAGCAAGCCTGCGACGCACTGGGACTCGCCTACATCTTCAAAGCGAGCTTCGACAAGGCCAACCGCTCCAGCGTCGCCTCCGCCCGGGGGCCGGGCATCGAACAGGGTCTCGAGTGGCTCTCCGCGGCGCGCGATGAACTGAGCGTCCCCGTCACGACGGATATCCACGAGCCCGCCCAGGCCGGGCTCGTTGCGCGGGTCGTGGACATGCTCCAGATCCCCGCGTTCCTGTGCCGGCAGACCGACCTGCTCGCCGCCGCCGGTGAGGCCGCCGCGGAGCACGGTCGGGCGGTCTCGGTCAAGAAGGGCCAGTTCCTCTCCCCCCGCGAGATGGCGGGCCCCGTCCGCAAGCTCGCCGAGGTCGGCTGCGAGAATGTCCTGCTCATCGAGCGGGGCACTTTCTTCGGCTACCACCGCCTCGTCAACGACTTCACGGGACTGGGCGACCTGCTGGAACTCGACTGTTCCGCATTCAGCGACAAAGGGAGCCCCCCCGTCTGCTTCGATGTCACGCATTCCACTCAACTCCCAGGCTCGGGCGAGCAGACGGGCGGACGGCGCGAGCGTTCGCCCCTGCTCGCCAATGCCGCGACCGCCGCGGGCGTGCACGCGCTGTTTATCGAGGCCCATCCCGATCCGGCCACCGCGATGAGCGACGGCGCGACACAGCTGCGCTTGGACGAAGTAGCGGGGGTGCTGGAGCGGGTAGCGAAGATCCGGGAGGCGATCGCATGAACACGATCGAGCGACCACGGTTCTCAGATTTCCGCATGCCGGGCTGGCCAACCTATCTCGGGTTGTTGCTCTTTGTGGGCGTGTTCTGGGGGGCGATTCACTTTGGTGTCGGCATGCCTTCGAAGCGCAGTGGGGGCGGTGGCTCGCTCGCGGGTTGGGGGCTGCTGATCGGTGTTGGTCTTGCGTTCGCAGCCCTGACGGCACTGGATAAGAAGCTGTATCTCGACAAGAAAGCGAAGCGGCTCCGTGAGTTCGGCTTTGAAATGAAGCGCTTTGAGATCGAAGACATCGACGACGAAGACGATCTCGTCATGCTCGGAGTGCTCGGGGGAATGGAACCAGAAGGGCTCGGGCCCAGCGTGATCGAGCGATGGGGTGAACTCGTCGACGCCGCGCGTCGCACCTTTGTCGGCGTTGCCCATGTCTCGGCAGGAAAGTCGGAGCAGTCGTTCGTATTCGTTCTGACGAAGTCGGAGTGCGATCTTCCGGCGTTTTCGCTGGGTCGCGAGGTCCGTCAGCGCCGCAAAGCTCTCGCGAAGCACGGGATCACCCCGCTCGAACTCACGCACGAGGCGTATTCGAAAAAGCGGTGCGTGTTCGCGCTGGAGGATTCGCCCGATCGAGAAAAGCTCGGACTTACCTTGGAGTCACTCGGCGATCTGTTCTTCGTTCCAAAAGCAAGGGCACATCCGCTGACGCTCGCGGAGGACCCGGGCAAGCACGAGCAGTGGGCGTTCGCGCGCGGGTGGCTCGCGTACGCGGAGCGTGGGCGGCCGAAGGCGGAGCCATTGATTCATGCCGTCGAACTCGCGCACACGGTTGCCGAGGCGCTCGAGCGTGCCGCGCCTCAAGGCGAGCACCATGAAGTTGATGCTCCGGGAAACCGGCAGAATCTGTGACAGGCACGCGTTCCGTGGGCATCAACGCTCATCCCGGAACCCGATGGGCGGGTTTCGAGCCGAGGTGAGCGATGATGATGAAGATGTATCGAGTTGCGGTTCTGGTTTTCACGGCGGGCGGTATCGCAGCCGTTTCAGGATGCCAATCCGCACCCCGCGAAGAACGAGCCGCGGTGCCCGAGACGGAGCCGACGCTTTCTCCCGAGAACGAGGCGCTCCGCGCGGCCCTGCTCGATCTCAAGCAACGCGATCAGGCAGCTCGCGCCGCGATGATCGAACTCATGCAGCGTGCCACGCCCAACGAAGGAGGCGGATTCCAAATCTCGACCGAGGACTACAAGATCATGCAGGCCGTGCAGGAGATCGATGCCGAATCCACCGCGTTCCTGAAGAGCATGGTCGCCGAGCGTGGGTGGCCGACGATCTCCGAGATCGGCGAGGACGCCGCCGGCGCGGCATGGCTGCTGGTGCAGCACGCGGACGCGGACCCCGCCTTTCAGGAGCAGGTGCTGGAACTCCTGGAGCCGCTCGTGGAAGCGGGGGAGGCCAAGGGGGCGCACTTCGCGCTGCTGACGGACCGGGTGCTACTTGCGAAGGGCGAGAAGCAGGTCTACGCGACACAGTTCGAGACCAGCCCCGATGGGAAAGTCATGCGTCCCAGAGCAACGGTGGATTGGGAAAATGTCGAAGCCCGCCGCGCGGCGGTTGGGCTCCCAACGCTCGAGGAGTACGGAGAGAGCATGACCGAGACCTACGGGGGCGCCGTCGAACTCGTCCCAGCCGACATCGCATCCGGCAGCGAGGATTGATCACAAGGCTGCCGGCGCGAGTTTCGTTCAAGGCCTGATCAGCGTGAACCCGAGGGAACATCACGCAAAACGAAAGCCGCGTCCCGACCCGGGACGCGGCTTCTTTGATTGATTCGCTCGGATCGGCGGTTAGTTCGCCGCGGCCTTGGCGGCCCGCATCCGGCTCAACGCGACCGGGCGGGCGGCGTTGTCGTCGATCGGATCGACATGCACTTTGCGACCCTGGAAGGTCACGATGCCGGCGCCCGTGCTGTACAGCGTGTCGTCGTTACCGCGCCGAACATTGAAGCCGGGCAGGAACTTCGTCCCGCACTGGCGGATGATGATCGAGCCAGGCTGGGCGGTCTGCCCGCCGTAGAGCTTCACCCCGCGGTACTGGGGGTTGGAGTCGCGCCCGTTCTTGCTCGAGCCCTGTCCCTTTTTGTGCGCCATGACAGATTCCTCAATCAGGGTCCGGGCTCGATTGCCCGGGCGGCAACGATAGGCCCCGCGCTGCAGCGGGTCGAGCGGGCACGAGTCTCCCGCACCCTCATCGGTTCTCGGACTTCTCGTCGGCTCAGCGGAGAATCCACCGGGCCTCGTCGAGTTCGGGCGTCGGGCTGTTGAGATCGCCCAGCACGCCCGGCATCGCGTACCGGAGCATCCGGCTCTTCCGCAGGACCTTCCGAATCCGCTCCCCGGTCTCGGGGTCAGAAACGAAGAAGGGCTCGCTCTCGCCGCTGAATCCCGCCGCGAAGACCTTCAGCTCATCGACCGTGACATCCGGGAGACGCCAGACAACAAGGCCTCGGCGGGTGTTCTCGACACCCTGGAGCAGGGTGCTCACGATCGACAGCTGGTCACGGAGCAGGGGATCGTCGAGCATGTCCATGATCTCGCGGGTGACCTCCGCCGGGACACCTCGGCCCGATCGCACAAGGTGCCCCTTGTCTGTCGCGAGTTCGAAGAGCGGGGCGAGCATCCGGTCTTGACCCGAGTTGTTCGTCACCCGGTAGGTCAGGAACGCGTACCAATGCGCGTTCCCATCGTCGTCGGTCAGACGGGCGAGCCGGAGCGGTTCGGGCTTGAATTCGAACTCCCACCGCGTCGGGACGGGGTCGGGTTCCGGGACCGCACTGGCCGTCGGAGAAACAGCCAGCGACGCGAGCACGGCGCCGAGCGCACAAACGAGTTTCATGATCCGGGACATGGGGCGATCAGCCATCGCGGGCGGCTCCTGCGTCGAGCGTTCGTGTGCCGAGAACCGCACTGCGGCCGTGCGGTCGGGTCATGCTGATGTCGGTGCGCACAAGGCGACCCGGCATCGGGAACGGTACGGTAGTGTATCCGGCAGTCTCACGCCGTCGGATTGCGGTGATTTTGGGTCCCGCCGGAGCAACCATGACCGCGATGCACGACACCCCGACCCAAGCCGACTCCGGCCGCGCCGAGGGCTCGCCGGTCCGGAGGGTCTCCGGGAAGGACCTGGTCGCCGCAGCGGGCCGGCTCACCGGAGGAATGACTCCGAATCCGGCTCGCGCCGGGAAGGCGTTCATCGACCGGGCCCGTGCGCACGGGATCGATCTTCGGCACTTCTGGGCATCGTTTCCGGCGCCCGGCATCGCATCGCAAGCCGCGTTGATTGTCCCCCAGGTCGGGCGAACGGCGATGATCTTCCTTTCCGGGGCGGGCCCATCGCGGGTCTGCGGGGATGCCCAGCGCCAGTTGACGGACCGCGTCGCGGTCCTCCGTGCGGCGTTCGAAGGCGTCGAGCAGGATCTCGGTGAGGCTGTCCAACTCTTCCAAGCGTTGCCCTCGCCCGAGGAGAACTGGGCGATCGAAGCTTTTCAAGCCTCGGGGATGACCCGTCTGGGGGATCTCGCCTACCTCAAGCGGCCGTTTGCCCTCCGCTCGGAGGAGGGAACGACCGATTGGCCCCGGGGGATCACGGTGCGCCGGATCGGGAACCTGGGGAATCCCGATGAGCACGCGGCCTTGGCGCGGGCGCTCGTGCGTACATATGAGGGTACCCTCGATTGTCCCGGTCTGTGCGCGCTGCGTTCGGTCGACGATGTCATTGAGTCGCACAAGTCCGCGGGGAGTTTCGAGCATGCCCATTGGTGGCTGCTCGAAGCGGACGGTGAGCCCGAGGGATGCGTGCTGCTCTCGCCTTCATTCGAGACCCGGAGCCTGGAGTTGGTGTACATGGGGCTCGGACCGGCGCTGCGGGGCAAGGGGCTCGCGAGCCGTGCGCTGCGGTTTGCCATCGCTCGTGCGCAGCGGCTGGGCCTCGACGACATCTCGTGCGCCGTAGATCTGATCAATGAGCCGGCGCGTGCCGTTTACGCTCGTCTGGGTTTCACGGAATTCGCGCGGCGCGTGGCGTTCGTGCGCGCATCCGCGTCGAATCCGGGGGCGTGAACGCCGAGTTTTCCACAGGTTTTCGTCACCAGATCGGTGGCGTGAAGAACTTCTTTTTTGTGTCGCTAAGTCCTGCAATTCCGAGGGCAAACGCGCTTGTTCCCGCATGTGCGAAGCGCTTTGAGGTCGCGACGCCCCGGTCGATCGGCTAGTGTTGTCGGACCGCCTGTGGGAGTTCGGGCGGGCATTCGTGGGACGCGAAAACAGCTGGAATTCTCGGTGTTTTCGCTGCGTTTACCGGAGGTCGACGCATGGACCTGACACGCTTTGCAACGAGAAGTGGGCGACACCGCGCTATCCGAAATGATCCGGGGCTCTGTGAAAGCCGTTCACTTGTCGGTGGTATGCGCGGGTCGGTCGGCGTTGTTCATGCGGGCGGCTTCGTGCTTCGAGCGGGTTTGTGATGTGATCGCGGGGTGCGTGGTTCGGGCGTGACCACTCTCTGTTGGAGAGTCGTGCCCTCCGGAGCTACGCGGGGAACTCAGCCTTACGACGGTTTCGTGCGACGGAAGGACGCAGGGCGTCCCGGGCGATCCTCGTGCCTCGACTCCGAGGTGTTGGGAATGCCGCGTCGCCGTCGAGCAGACAGGATGTCTCATGGAGCAGCGGTTCAGAGCGAGAGCAAGCGGTGGGGCAGCGGGGAGAGAGCGCCCCGGCTCGGATGGACGCACAGCAGATCGTCGTCGGGTGAGTCGGAGCGACTCGGGCGATCGTCGCGGAGAGGCCGATCAGATTCTCGACCGCCTGAGGGACGCGGTCGGGCGTGATACCGTCGCGCGGTACTTCGGCCGTTCGGCGCAGGTTCAGATCGACGGTGATCAGATTCGCGTCAGAGCGGCGTCGAGGTTCGCGGTCGAGATGATCGAGCGGCGCTTTGGTTCGGCGTTGCGCGACGCGACGGGCTCCAAGTCGTTGCGATTCGAGGTCGCGCCCCCGCCTCAGCCCGAGCGTGCACCGGGGAAGGACGCCGCGGGGCGTGGGCCGGAGCGTCCCGGATCACCGGGCGCCTCCGTGCGGGCTCCCCGGCCATCAGGGGCGTCACGGTCGGGCGACCCTGCGCAGACGCTCGAAAACTTCGTGGTCGGGGCGTGCAATCGTTTCGCGGTCGCGGCGGTGGCTCGGCTCGCAGAAGAGAGCGCCGAGCCCGCGGGCCCGGTCTTCGTCCACGGACCGTGCGGCGTCGGGAAGTCGCACCTGCTGAACGCGGCGGCGAACCGATTCCGGGCGACGCGTCCCGGTTCGCGGGTCCGGGTGGTGACCGCGGAGGCGTTCACCAACGAGTACATCGGGGCGATCCGCTCGAACACGATCGAGTCATTCCATCGGGCGTATCGGCGCGTCGACCTGCTGTGCATCGACGATATTCACTTTCTCGCGACCAAGAGCGGGACGCAGCAGGAGCTGCTGCACACCTTCGATCATCTTTGCGGCTCGGGCGGACGCCTTGTGCTTGCGTCCGATTCACACCCCGGCACCGTGCGTCAGTTCAGCGAGGCGTTGGTTTCCCGGTTTGTGTCGGGCTCACTGGTGAAGGTCGACACGCCGGACCCCGAGACACGCCGGCGTCTTCTTGTTCATTTCGCACGCCGTTCCGGGATGTGCCTCTCTCGCGAGGCGATGGGGGTCGTCGAGGCTTCTGTTGTCGCGGGAAGCGCGACGCGGGGCGTGTCGGTCCGGGATCTCTCCGGAGCGATCACCCGATTGCGGGCCTATCGGTTGGCGGTCGGGGCGCCGGAAGCAGCTGAGATCACGGCATCTGATGTCGTCGCGGCGATCCGTGCCCAGGGCGGCGTGGTGCCGGGGGATGGCTCGCTTCCGCATCCCGTGGGGGAGCTCCGGACGAGACGGCCCGTCTCCATGAGCGCCGTGATCGATCGTGTCTGTGAGTCGCTCGAGGTGACGCGGGACGAACTCGCGGGCAGCGGGCGGCATCCACGCGTGGTGCTGGCGAGGGCGGGCGTGACCTGGTTGGCCCGCCGCTTGACGAGGCACAGCTACCCGGAGATCGCGCACGCGATAGGCCGGCGGAATCACTCGACGGTGATCACCGCTCACAAGCGGATCCAGAGGCAGATCGATGCCGGCGATCTCGTCGGTGTGGGGCTCGCGATTGACGGGGAACCCGTCTCCGTGATGCTCGACCGGATCGCCGCGACCCTGCGAGACTCGGCCTGATTGATATGCTGGCGCATCCCGCCCGGTCGGCTGGGCGGCGTGGTTGCGACGGGTGAACAGGAACATCGATGGGTTCGCAGGAAATCCCCCTGAGCAAGCCGGACCTCTCTCCGCTCGAGACGAGCCTCGTCATGGAGGTGATGCAGAACGAGCGGCTCGCGATCGGTCCGATGACCGAAGAGTTCGAGGAACGCGTTGCGGCGTATGTGGGGACACGGCATGCGGTCGCGGTCAACTCGGGGACCAGCGGCCTGTTTTGTGTGTTGAAGGCGGCGGGCGTCGGTCCGGGTGACGAGGTCATCACGACGCCGTTTTCGTTCGTTGCGTCGACGAATGTGATCCTGCATGCCGGTGCGAAACCCGTGTTCGTCGACATCGAGCCGGTGAGCCTGAACATGGACCCGGGATTGATCGAGCGGGCGATCACGCCTCGCACGAAGGCGATCCTCGCGGTCGAAACCTTCGGCAATCCGATGCACATGGATCTCTACGCGGAGATCGCGAGGCGGAACGGGCTCGTGATGGTCGAGGACTGCTGCGAAGCGCTGGGGGGTGCCTGCAAGGGACGCAAAGCGGGGAGCTTCGGGGCTGCGGGTGTGTTCGGTTTTTATCCGAACAAGCAGGTCGCGACGGGCGAAGGCGGGATGATCGTCACGGACGATGACGAGATCGCCTCACTCTGCCGGAGTTTGCGCAACCAGGGACGAGGCTCGGACGCGGTCGCGAAAGCGGGATGGCTCCGGCACGAGCGGCTCGGTTATAACTTCCGGATCAGCGAGTTGCAGGCCGCGGTTGGCGTGGGGCAGATGCGTCGAATCGACGAGTTGATCGAAAAGCGAGCCTTCGTGGCGAGGGCGTACATCGAGAAGCTCAGCGGGATCCCGGATCTCGTTCTCCCGACGGTTGATCCGCAGACAACGATGAGTTGGTTCGTGTTCGTGCCCAGGTTGGGGGTCGAGTTCAGTCGCGAGGAGCGGGACGGTCTCATCGCTGGGCTGCGGAACCACGATATTGGGTCATCTGACTATTTCCCGTGCATTCACGAAATGCCGTTTATTCGATCTATGTTTGGGTCTTCGCCTCCATCGATGCCGATCGCGGAGTCGATTTCGAGCCGGACCTTGGCGCTCCCGTTCTATGGGGGCATGACGATGCGGGACATCGATCTGGTGGTGCAGACGCTCGAAGTCCTTCTGGGCCGGCAGGCGTTCGGGCGAGGCCAATAGAGAACACGGTTCTGTGCCTGAACGGGGTGACTCGGGTAAGGGAGGGGTCCTACTATCCCGGCCCGGCGCGACGCCGTTGTTTTCACGACCCGAGGTGACCCATGCCCAATGTCTGCTATTTCACCGGAAAGAAGACCCGCTTCGGCAAGCGTCGCGCGTGGCGTGGCCAGAAGATCAGCAAGGGCGGTTTCGGTCTCAAGCCGACCGGGATCACGCGCCGGACCTTCAAGCCCAACCTGCAGAAGGTGAATGCCGTCGTCGAGGATGAGAACGGCAACAAGCACGCGAAGAAGATCAAGGTTTCGACGCGTGCGATCCGCAGCGGGCTGGTGGTCAAGCCGCTGAAGCGCAAGTACGGCTACACCCGCGATCAGAAGCAGCAGGACTGATCCGCACCGCATCCGTGCTGAGGGTGCGTCGAGCCTCCTTCGCGAGCTCCTGACACTCGTAGAATTGGTTGAACCCGCTCCGGTTCCGGCTGCGATCCGTGTACGATGGGTCGGAAGCTGTCGTCGCGCGGCGGATGCTTGCTGCGCAACAAGGAGGCTGTCGGGTGCTGTGTGATCGGTGTGGCGACCGAGAAGCGACGATCCACGATGTGAGCATCGTGAAGGGCGAGGTGCGCGAAACGCACTTGTGCGAGCGGTGTGCCGAGGAACTCCAGGCCGGGCAGGCAAAGAACGCGACCCTCGGTGAATGGCTCGCGGGGCTCGGGATGATGGTTGCGGATGCACCGAAGTTCCCCGCGCCGCCGAAACCCGGTCGCGCGCCGGCGTGCCCGACCTGCGGGATGCGATTCCTCGACTTGCGCAAAACGGGGCTGGTGGGGTGCCAGGATTGCTACGAGACCTTCGAGACGAGGTTGACGCCTCTGCTGCGCAAGGCGCACGACGGTGGGGCGCGTCACACCGGTAAACATCCCGCGTTGACCTCCAAGCGTGAGGTCATCCGCGTGAATGACGCGGCCGAGCCGGCGGCGCGGGAACACGATTCGGAGAGAACGCCCGAGACCGTTGAGGAACGGATCGAGGCGCTGACGCATCAGCTCGCGCTCGCGATCGAAGCGGAGAACTACGAGCGAGCGGCGCAGATCCGTGATGAACTCGCGGATCTGACCGGTGACGGAGGCTTGGGCGGGTTCGGCGCGAGCGGGAATGAGCCCGGCGGGAGCGGTGCGTGAACGGTGGGGGCGAACAGGCAGGTATGCCCTGGGACGCGACGCGTATCCCTGAACTCTGCGTTCGCCGGGCGGAGTGGCTGCGGGGCGAGGGCGAGGCGTCGGATGTGGTCATGTCCAGTCGCGTCCGTCTCGCTCGGAATCTCGACGGCGTGAAGTTCATGCCCCGCGCCGAGCGGGGAGAGCGGGACCGGGTCCTTGGGCTCTGCAAGGCGGCGATCCTCGACAGCGAACTTTCGCCGCGAATGCTCTGGGTGGATCTGCACACGACAGGAAAGGCGGAGCGGCAGCTTCTCGTCGAGCGGCAGTTGATCAGTCGCCCGCACGCGAGGGGCAAACTGTCCACCGGGAGCGGCGGGACCGAGGAGCCGCGGGGTGTTGCGGTGGGGCTCCCCGAGGAGCAGTTCGCGATCATGGTCAACGAGGAGGACCATCTTCGCATTCAGGCGATGCGGTCCGGCTTGTGCCTCGGGGAGGCATGGCAGCATGCGGACGCGATCGATGACGAACTCGACAAGCGTCTGGGATATGCCTTCAGCGAACGGTTCGGCTATCTCACCGCGTGCCCGACCAACCTCGGGACGGGCGCGCGGTTCAGCGTGATGCTGCATCTGCCCGCTCTCAAGATGACCGGCGAGATCGAGAAGGTCCGGCATGCGGCGGAAGATATGGGGCTGGTCGTCCGAGGGTTCTACGGCGAGGGGTCCGAGGCCTTTGGGGATTTCTTCCAGTTGAGCAACCAGGTCACGCTCGGGAAATCCGAAGCAGAACTGCTCGGGGTCATGCAGCGGGACATTGTCCCGAAGGTCGTCGAGTATGAGCGTCGCGCGCGCGATGTCTTGCTCGCAAACCGCCGGCGGATGACGGAAGACCAGGTCTACCGAGCGGTCGCGATGCTGCAGTCGGCTCGTTTGTTGACGGTTGAGGAAGCGATGAACGGCCTGAGCCGAGCGAGGCTGGGGCTCCAGGTCGGGCTCGTGCACGGGATCGACCCGGAGGCGATCGCGTGGCTCATCCTGCGTATCCAGACCGCCCATCTTGAGCTGATGCACCCAGACGCCGCGGATCCCGGCGCGCGGAACGCGGCGCGAGCGGACCTGGTTCGTTCGACGATCACGGGCTCCACCGGTTCATGATGAGGGATGGTCACCCAGATCGCGACCACGGCAAGTCGGGCCGGTTTGTTTGGCCTCCCCGAACCACCGAGGGGGCACCCGACGACGATTCAGGCATCGCGTCACGGGACGCCGACGAGACCGGTCTCGCACTCGAGCAGAATTTTCTCGCGGAAGATGCGTCGGGCACGCTGAATGAACAGGCGCCACCAGGGCGGTGGTCGTTCATCGAACAGCGGCTGTTGGGGGCGTCGCCCCCAGTGCTCCCGGCCGGGTGGTGCGGAGAACCCCACGGAGCGGCTTGCCCCAGGTGTGCGGGGACTGTCGGCGCCGGGGAGGTGGACGATCAAGGGTGCGGCTCGTGCCGAGGAAAGCGGGTGCGATGGGATGCGGCGGTCCGTGTCGGACCATACACAGGCGTGTTGCGCACCGCGGTGATGTCGTGCAAGTACCGCGCCGACCGGCAGAGCGGAATCGCGTTGGGAAGGCTGCTCGGGCAGCGTGTTCGTGAGCGGTTGGTGGCCATCGGCGGCACGAATCTGGACCCGGTCGTCGTTCCCGTTCCGGCAACGCTCCGCCGACGGTTCTCGAATGATGGCGTGGATCACGCGATGGTCCTGGCGAGGTCGGTCGCCGAGGAGTTGGAAGTTCGGGTGAGCCCGCTTCTCCGCCGGAGAACAGGTGCTCGACAAGCGGCCGCGACGAGCGTGGCTGCACGGGCCAGAAATGTCCGCGGCGCTTTCCGCCTGCGGAGCCGGCTGCAACCGCCCGAAACAGGTGTGCTTGTTCTGGTGGACGATGTCCGGACGACGGGGGCCACCGCGTCCGCGTGCATCGGGGTGCTCGCGCAGGCCTACCGCGAGTTCGCGCAACGGGAGCGGGAAGCGGATGGCGCAGCGCCGATTTTCTTGCTCGCGACGGCGGGCGTTTCAGAGCGTCGAAGGGGCTCTGCGGCGTCGGAAGGGGCCTCCCGGGGCGATGGCGGTCCGCCGGAAGCAAAATCGTGAAGAACTTTGACCCCGCAAGCTTGACGGCAACTCGGTGCGCGCTATCTTTCCCCTGCCGCTCAACGCGGCGTCTTTCGTCTCAGGGAGGTCCGGTTTTCCGGGTTTTCCCCTCTGGCGAAGCGTGAAGCGGGTTCGGGCGTGATGCCCGGCCCCTTCGGGCACCTTGGCAAGTGAACAGTTGGGTCCACCGCGAGAGCGCGCGGAGGCATCACCGGTTACACGGCCGGGACCCTGCCTGGGGTCGGATGTCCTTCGTCAAAAAGGCCGCCGGGAACTTCACCCGGTGTCTTTGGCGTTCTCGTGCAAGATCAGCCCCTGTCGTCATCTTTCGGGATGATGGCAGAGATCTTTGAACAGCCAAAT
>MDTD01142671.1_pt1 | contig 22580 bp, 22 predicted proteins | sample 811221 | NCBI WGS metagenome assembly MDTD01 (sample SAMN05326646, study PRJNA326480) | marine metagenome | isolation source: seawater | place: Pacific Ocean: South West | collected 2011 | reverse complement strand
TGTACAGTTCTTTTTCAAAGAAAGAAAGGATACGGAGCAGCATTAATTCAAGGAATTAAAAAAGTAAAAACAAAATATTTTTGTATTTTTAACGCTGATGGATCTTTTCGACCAAAAGAACTCAGAACTATGATGAATAAAATAGAAAATAAAAAATTAGACTTAATATTTGGTTCAAGGTATGAGGAGGGTGCAGGCAGTGAAGATGATACATTAATTACTTTAGTTGGTAATTATTTTTTCAGTGCTTTAGGAAAAATTTTATTTAAATTAAATATATCTGATATTCTCTATACATATGTTATTGGAGATACTGTAAAAGTTATAAATTTAAATTTAAAGGAGCAAAATTTTAATTATTGTGTAGAATTACCAATAAAAGCAAATAAAAATAATCTCAAAATTTCGTCTATATCATCTTATGAAAGACCTAGAATAGGAGGTAAAAAAAAAGTCAACGCTTTTAGAGATGGACTTTCAATTTTAATTTGTATGTTGAGCTTAATAATTAAATGATTTACTCAAATTTAGTTAATAATAAAAATGAAATTAATTTTGCTGTAATATTTATCGCAATATTACCGTTAATGACATTGATTGGTTCATCAATTGCAAATTCGGTAATCGTAATAATTGATTTAATTTTCCTTTACGAAATTTTTAAAAAAAAAAATCTGATTTTTTTTAAAAATCGTTTTTTTTACGGACTAATATTTTTATGGTTAGTTTTATTAATTAATTTATTATTTTTTAGTATAGATTTTAATAATAGTTTTTCTAGATCATTTGGATTTATTAGATTTGTAATATTAGTATTTGCTATAAAATATTATTTATTTCATCATAATGTAAAATTTAAAAATTTTATACTAAATTTTTGGTTAATTATTTTTTTTATAATTTCTTTTGATATATTATTAGAATTTATATCTGGTTCAAATATTTTAGGTTTCAAATCTAGTATACCAGGTAGATTGGTAGGTTTTTTAGATCAAGAATATAAGATAGGATATATATTTTCCTTTTTAAGTTTGATCTCTTTTTTAATATTATTTTCAAGATATAAAGATTCTAAATTTGGCGTACTCAAATTTTATTTTTTAATTTTATTTATTCTTTTTTTATCTTTTATTATTGGAGAACGCGCAAATTTTATAAAAACTTTTCTTATGTATTTTTTCATCGTTTTTTTCTTAGAGAAAAAATTTTTTAAATTAAAGTATTTGATTATAGGTGTTTTTTGTATTTTAATCTCTACTACAATCATTTTTGCAGATAAAAGTGCAATGAATACAGAAAAAGGATTGCAAAAAAATCACAGTTATACTTACAGATTTTGGGTAACATTTTTAAAACCATTTATTCAAAACCCAGTCAAGTCATTAAACAATACAAATTATGGTGATCATTACAAAACAGGTTTTTTAATATTTAAAGACTATAAAATTATGGGTGTGGGTTTGAAAAATTACAGAATAATTATCTACGATGAAAATAATAAATATAATTTCAATCCTTCTACACATCCTCATGAAAAACATTTAGAGTTATTATCTGAATTGGGGCTTGTAGGATATCTGTCTTTTATAATATTTTTCTTATATTCTATTTTTCATACTTTTATAAAAACTATTAAAAATGAAAATTTTTATCAATTAGGTGGTTCTCTTTTTTTTATAACAAATATAGTACCACTGATACCCTCGGGTAGTTTATTTAGTACTTATTCCTCAACGTATTTTTGGATTAGCTTTGCTTTTTTAATAAGTTCATATAAAAAATAACAATTATATGTTTTTTTTATATCTATATTTAAAAAGTAAAAAATATAAAAATAAATAAGTAAATAAATTAAAACAAATTAAAATAACTTGAATATTGGTTTTTGTAATAAAAATTGAACCAATGAAAAATATTATTATATTGTAAAAATTGATAATAATAGAAGTTAAGTTGTTTACATTTAACTTATTTTTAATTCTCAGATTTTTCGATAGATAATTATAAAAAAGCTGATGAAAGTGTTTGGTGTCAGGTTCTAGTGCTGATTTTTTAAATTTTTGCTTTCTCAAAATAGAAAATAAATTTTCAAAGCATGGATACCACAATAATAATATTATGAAAAAAGGTGAAACAAAGGAATTTTGGTCATAAATGCTGATTAAATAATACGCAAATAAAAAACCTAATATATAAGACCCACCATCTCCTAAATATATTTTATCGATAAAATTTAATATAAATAAAAATATTAAAATTAATAAAATATTATCTATAAAAAAATTATTTGTATTTAATTTGAGGTCTAAACCCGATAAATTTAAAATTAAGATAATACTTATATAATATAAAACTACTAACCCATTTAATCCGTCAATAAAGTTAGTACCATTTATTAATATTAAAAAGCAGAAACTTACAAAACATAAACTAAAATAATAATTTTCCATAAGTGAATCTAAAAAATTTAACCTCGTTGAAACAATTTTAACATCAGAATAAATTATAAAGATAAAGACAATTAGTGATTGTGCAATAAATCTATTTTTAGGTGAATTAAATTTTTTTAGGTCTGAAAGAGCTCCAATTAAAAATAAAAAAAATACGAAGAAAAAATTGAGATTGATAGTCTTGAAGTTGAATATTAACAAGAATAAAATTATTAAATAGCCACCTACAGGTAAGACAAAATTTCTGGAGGTAAAATTTTGATGTGGATATTTTTCATTTTGAAAAAAATTTATTTTATTTATTAAATGAATTAAACAAAAACAAATCAAAACAAAAAATATTGATTGGATATAAATCATTTATTATTTTTAATTAAAAAGTTAATTGATAATATAGCCACAAAAAAAATTGATTTAAAAAAATTAAATTTTTGATAACAAAAATATACTTTAAAAGCGTCATTGATTTTCTGGATAAATGACTTAGATATTGAATTAGGATTGTTTGTCCAATAAGAGAGAGTTTTGTTTATACCATGGAAATGAATTCCCATTTTTGTTATTTTTAACCATAAAACAAAGTCCTCTTTTGTTTTAATATCTGGAAAAGGTTTTTTTAAATTTTTGAGCAGATCTTTTGATATTACCACAGTAGAAAGACCAATGTCACAAGAACGTAGCAATTTTTTATAATCTAACTTTGATGCTTTACGGGTAGAAATGTAATTTTTGTTATCGTCTATTATTTTATAAGATGTATGTGATGCAGAACAATTTATCTTTTTCATAAAATTAATTTGTATTTTTAATTTATTTTTATTCCAAAAATCGTCACTATCTATAAAAGCTATATACTTTCCTTTTGCATATTTAATCCCCTCATTTCTAGAATAACCGGCTCCGATATTTTTTTTATTGATTAACAACTTAATTCTTTTATCGATTTTAGAGATTTGCTTTATGTAATTAAGATTTTTTTTTGTATCTTCATCATAAATTATTATAATTTGTAAATTTTTGTAAGTTTGATTTACAACTGACAATATTGACTCTTTAACATACTTTTTATTTTTATAAAATGGCATAATAACACTTACTAAATTATTTTTTTTATATTTTTTCATTTTATTATTTCAAGATTATATTTTTACTCGATCCATCATTGATATTTTTTGCGTATTCAAAGATATTTGAAATTTTTTTTAAATTATCTAATTCAAAAAAATTATAATTAAACTTTTGGATGTATTTTAAGAAATCTTCTGTTGAATAACCATTTTCTTTATACAAATACGGAGCTAATTCCATCATAACAATTGGTTTATATTTTTTGAAATAATTTTGACCACTTTTAAAAATGCTCAATTCATACCCATCAACATCACATTTAATTAAAGTTTTTCTATTAATTTTATTGTCCTCTACAAATTCGTCTAAAGATATTATTTTTGCATAACTAGTAGATTTTTTTAAACCCATATGTTTTTTATGTTTATTTTTTCCAACCTTTAAATCCCATGAAGAATAAATGTCGACTGGTATTCTTTTTCTTTCAGAAATAAAATATTGGCTTGTAAAAATATTTTTAATAGAGGGATTTAGAGATAAATTTTTTAATAGTTTGTTATACGCAAAATTTGTAGGTTCTATTGAATATACTCTAGAATGTTTAAAATTTTTAGCAAAATTAAGAGTATGAACTCCAATGTTCGAACCAATATCAATTATGTCTATTTGATTATCTGGCATCAATATTTTTGCAGTTTTTAATATTGATTTTTCAAAATTTCCAAAAATAAATATGCTTAAATCAATTCCTTCATTTAAATCTAAAGACCAATTTATACCATTTCTTGAAGAGTTAACCTGATCATTAGAATAAAATATCTTAATTATAAAATATAAAATTTTTGCAAAAAATATCTTATATTTTGTTTTCATTTTACCAATTTAACGATTTTTTAATTCTTAAAATAAGTAATAGTCTATTTCTCAAAAAATTCAAAAAATGTAATAATCCTAGTAATAATACTATAAAAAAGTTTTGATTATTATTTATTCTTACCTTGGATTCATAATAAATTTTTTCAAAAATACTTATCTTTGTTGAAATGCCGCCCTTAGAAAATTTTCCGAACACTTCGTTAGGTTTTGAGCAAGCATATGCAATTTTTTTATTTACTAATTTTAAAATAAAATCATAATCAGCACAGAAGTTCAGATTTTCGTCATATAAACCAATTTGATTATGAAGCTTTTTTTTTACAAAAAAACTTATTGAATGAGATGGGAATATATTAAATTTGTAATTAATTTGCTCTGGATAAAAATTTCCATAAATTTTATTTTTTTTCACTGAACCAAAAAGGTAGCCAATTTTTTTCGATTTAAAATATTTATAACCTATTTTAAGTGCATTTTTAAAAAATATATCGTCGGAATTTAAAATACATATTACTTCTCCCTTTGAAGCCTTTATTCCCTTGTTTATTGCTTGCCATAGATTTTTATCTTTTTCAGAAATTGCATAGCTAATATTTTTTGAGTTATTTTTAATGATATTTAAAGTTTTTTTACCGGAACCACCATCAATAATTATATGTTCAAAGTTTTTAAATGTTTGGTTATTTACACTTTTTATACATTTTCTTAGAGTTAAATGGCTATTTTTTGTTACAGTTATTATTGAAAAAAAAACTTTTTTTCTTTTTCTATTAATTAAGATCATTATTAATGATAATATCTAAATGGATCATAGCAATCTACTTTATTTGCCATAGCAACATTATACAGTTTTTTGTTGTAATTATGATCAACAAGAAAAATTATCAAATCATAGTTTAATTTAATTTTTTCTAATATATGAAATTTTTTCATAGTTAATTTATTACAATATTTGTCGTGTGCATCTATATTTTTAAATTTTTTTTTTAAATTTAAATATATTTCCAATGCATAAGAATTTCTTATATCTGCTACGTTTTTTTTATAAGTAATACCTGATATGAGTACACGACAGTTTTTCTTACTTTTTTTTTTAAAATTAAAAATTTTTTTTTTAATTTGATCAAAAATAAAACTTTTTAATTTACTATTTACAGATCTACCAGCAAGAACTGTTTCAAGTGATATATTATTTTTTTTTGCAATAAAACTTAGATAATAAGGATCAACGGGAAGACAATGTCCGCCGACTAATCCTGGATTAAATTTTAAAAAATTCCATTTTGTTCTGGCTAGAGCCAAAATATTTTTAAAATCCAAATCCATTTTTTTGCAGAATATAAAAATATCATTCATTAAAGCGATATTTAAATCTCTTTGTATATTTTCTATAACTTTTGCAGTCTCAGCTTCTTCTATTGAGTTTGATATCTTAATTTTTTTTGTTATTGAATTATAAACTTTAACGATCTTTTTTTTAACTTTCAAATTTTTACTATCAACTGCTAAGATTTTTTCCGTGTTCTGTATTTGATGATTTTTATCTCCTGGATTTATTCTTTCTGGACTATAAGCAAGATAATAATCTCTGTTATTTTTTAATTTTTTTCTTTCTAGTATTTCATTGGCTAAATTTCTTGTTGCACCTGGATATACAGTTGATTCAACAACAACTATATCTCCTTTTTTTAAAAATTTTGCGATATATTTATATGCTTGCTTCAAATACTTTAAATCAGGAATAATTTTATTTTTTAATGGTGTTGGAACAGTTATAATATAAAAATTTGATTGCTTTATATGCTCTAAATTTGAGGTTATCATTGAATCATTACGTAAATTTAATTCTTTTGCATTTATTTCTTTATTTAAATCTCTCTTGTTTTTTAAAGAATTCACTCTAAGAAGATCTGTATCAAATCCTACTGTTTGATACTTTTTATTCAATCTCACAAATACTGGGAGCCCTACATATCCTAGACCGACAACGCAAGGGAGTATTTTATTTGTCATATTAATAATTTATTTGATAGATAAATAAATAACTTATACTAATGATTTAATTTAACAATGACTATTTTAATAACAGGCGCTGCAGGATTTATTGGTTATAATTTTTGTGAAAAATTGGCAAGAAAAAATACTAAAACAAAAATTATATGTATTGATAATATTAATAATTATTATTCAATTAAAATAAAGCTCGAAAGACTAAAAAAAATTAAAAAATTAAAAAATATTAAATTTTTAAAAATTGATTTAAGTAACTTAAGTCAAATGAAAAATATATTCAATAAATACAAGTTTAAAGAGGTATATAATTTTGCAGCACAAGCTGGAGTAAGGTATTCTGAGAATAATCCTAAAGCTTATATTAACTCAAATATTGAGGGATTTATAAATCTAATATCGCTTTCAAGAAAAAAAAAAGTTAAAAGATTTTTTTACGCATCATCAAGTTCTGTATATGGCGATAATAATAATTTTCCTCTAAAAGAAACAGAAGTTCTTAATCCAAAAAATTTTTATGGTCTTACAAAAAAAATGAATGAAAATATCGCCAATATGTACTTCGAGAATTATAATTTTAAAAGTGTGGGACTAAGGTTTTTTACAGTTTTTGGAGAATGGGGGAGACCTGATATGTTTATGATAAAATATTTAAATGCAGTTTATAATTCAAAAAAATTTTATTTAAACAATCATGGAAAACATATAAGAGATTTTACTTACATTAATGATGTAACTGATATAATTATTAAATTAAGAGAAAAAAGAATAAAAAAAAATGAGATTTATAATATATGTTCGAATAATCCTATGGGACTATTAAAAATCATTAAATATTTTGAAAAAATTTCGCCTTCTATAAAAATAACAAAAAGAGGATTTCAGAAGGCTGATGTATATAAAACTCATGGTAACAATAAAAAAATAAACAAATTGATTAAGAATCAAAAATATAAAAATATTTATTTAGCCTTAAAAAATACACATGATTGGTTTTATGAAAATAAAAAATTTTACTCATAAATAAAAATCTAGTTTAATAAATTTTTATCAAATATTTTTTCATATTGTTTTATGTTACGTGTCGTAAATCTATTTAAAAACTTTTTAGCAATTAAATTTTTTTTAATTTTTTTTTGTAATTATTTTGAAATTCCATTAATATTTTTTTGAGTTCTTGCTCATTTCCAGTTTGATATAAATCACCGCCGCGCTTATTTAAAATTATTTCATATATACCTCCATGATTTTTTGACGATATTATCGGTAAATTGTAGTTAATAGCCTCTAAAACAGCATTTGGGAAACCCTCAAAATATGAACTACAAATATAGAGTTTACAAATTTTTAATAAATTGATTTTATTTTTTTCTGAGTACTTATATATTTTTGCGTTAATCTTGTTGAGCTTTATAAAATTTTCTAATTTTTCTTTTTGTTCACCATCACCAACAATATTTAAGAAAAATCTCTGACTTTTTAAATTTTTTACTGCCTTAAGCTGTTCAATTAAGTTTTTCTCTTTTGAAAGTCTACTTATAGTTAAAATATCTATTTTCTGTTTTTTTGTTAGAATTTTTTTTTTAGATTTTTTAATTTTATTTAATGTTAGAGGATAAATATACTTACATTTTTTTTTTGTGTAGTTCGTAAAATCTTTAGATATTTTTTTAGAATTTGCAATAATCTCATCTGCAAATCTGTAAAAATATTTAACAATAACTTTAATTATAAATTTTTTAATAAAATCCCTAGTCCCAAAATATATAAATAATTCTTGAAACGGGGTTCTCTCAATCAATATTACTTTGAAATTATTGAATAATTTAAAATATATTACAAAAAGTGCGTTTGCATAATTAATGTTAGAAACTAGCAATGTTCTGTCTTTATCAAATCTCGTAATATATGTTTTTATTTTTATGAGAGATAATAGTGTCCTCGTAGATTTAATCTCAACAATTTCTTTACAATATTCTTGTAGGTCTTTTTTATAATAGTTTTTATTTAAAGATATTACGAATATGTCGTATTTTTTTTTACTTAAATTCTTACAAATATTTAATATTGATTTACCTGCCCCACCATAGGAAAAATTAGGCAAGAAGAAAACAATATTTTTTTTATTCATTTTATAAATATTTACAAATTACCTTCTTGTAATTTTGGCAATTTTTTTCAAAATCAAATCTATACAAATGATAAAAACCTTCGCGAATTTTTTTTTTAATTTCTATAGAATTTTTATAGTAATAAAAATACTCAATTTTTTTTTTAAGACCAATATAATCATCAATATTTACAAGTGTGCCTAATTTGCCGCCCATTAAAATTTCGCTAGGTCCAGTTTTACAATTTGTAGATATAATATATTTCTTAAGAAATTGTGCTTCAATCAAGACATTTGGTAATCCCTCATATTTTGACGTCAAAATAATTAAATCACATTGATTTAAAAATTGCATGCCATTTGAATTTTGTTTAAGAATTTTTACTTTTTTTTCTAAATTGTTTATTTTTATATAATTTGATATTTGCTCCTCTAATCTACCTTTACCCACGATCAATGCTCTAAAGTTTATATTTTTATTTATTATATTTAACGCTTTTACGAACATCATTGGATTTTTTACATGAACCAGTCTTCCTAAAAATAAAATCTTTAAAATTTTTTTACCGCCTTTAAATAACTTTTTCTTAGTTTTTTTTGAGTTATTTATTTGATTAATATTTAAAGGATTGTAAATACATTTTGAATTAATATTTAGTTCTTTTTTTAGGTTTTTTCTTAAATCATTGCTGTTAACTATAATTTGGTTTGGTAATCTGAGTATTAAATAAAAAATTATTTTCTTAAATCTGTTAAGCATCCAACCATATGAGGCAATTCTAATTATATTTTTTATATTAAATATTTTTGCGACAATTGTTACATATAGGTTTGATTGGAATGAAAATATAACAGAATCTTTATTATTAATTATAAAGTTAATAAGCAAAAATATGCTAATTATGTTTCTGACGTTCCTATTTTTATATCTGAGAAAAATAGAGCTAGGTTTGATAAATTTAACTCTTTTATTAAATAATTTTTTATCTTTTTTATTCCAGGTAATTAATGCAATATTTCTAATATGTTTTGCTAAATAATTAGTTAAAATTACAAGATTTTTTTCTATACCTCCAATTTCAATAAAAGGAGCAAATATAATCAAGGTTTTTAATTTATTATTTTTTTCTGACATTAAATTTACAAAAAAATATATGTATTTTGGTATCTCTTAATATAGATATATAATTAATAAATTAAATAATAAATAGTTTTAAATAATAATTTTATTTATGAAGATTTTCTACTGGGCGCCCTACATAGGTAATATTGGTACTATAAAAGCTGTAATAAATTCATCTAATATCTTAAATCATTATTCTAAAAACAAAATAAAAACAAAAATTATCAATTCAGTAGGCGAGTGGGATAAATACTATGAAAAGGGCAAATTTATAAATCTAAATAAATTAAATATTTATAATTATTTACCACAAGGGGGGTTTATATTTAGTAGATTTACATACATAGCAATTTTTTTTTACTGTTTCTGGTCTTTAAAAAAACTTTTGCATAAAGAAAAACCGGATTATTTAATTGTTCAATTAATTACTTCGTTGCCATTATTTTTAAAACTAATATTTAATTTTGATACTAAATTGATATTACGTATTTCAGGATATCCAAAAATGAATATTTTGAGAAAACTTTTTTGGAAGTTTGCATCTAAGAAAATTCATAGGATTACTTTCCCCTCTTACGATCTATATCAGCAATTTAAAAATATGAAAATTTTTGAGGAAAATAAAATGAAAGTTTTATACGATCCAATAATTAGTTATAAAGAAGTTGTCAGATTAAAAAATAAAAATAATTTTTCAGAAAATATGTTTAAAGATAAATACATATTATGTGTTGGAAGATTAACAAAACAGAAAAATTTTTCATTTGTCATTAAAAACTTTAAAAATTTAAAGGAAAAATTTCAGGATATAAAATTAGTAATTGTCGGAGATGGAGAATTAAAAAACAAAATCAAAAGTCAGATTAATGAATTAAATCTTAATAATGATATAATCTTAGTGGGTTTTCAATCAAACGTTTATAAATATTTTTATAATGCAAAAGTATTTATTCTATCGTCTTTATGGGAAGAAATAGGATTTGTAATAGTTGAGGCAGCAGCATGTAATACAAATATCATTTCTTCAAATTGTAAAAATGGTCCTAAGGAATTCTTAAATAACGGAAAGGGTGGTTATTTATTTGAAAATAATAATTCAGAAGATTTTTTAAGAAAATTTGATCAGTTTATGAAAGATAGTGATACGGAACGATTTTATAAGAAATTATTGACTAAAAAAGAAACAAAGAAATTCACTTTTTTGTATCATTTTAAATCATTTACAGAATTATTGTTTAATTAATAAATTGTTGTAAGTAATAAAAATATTTTATGTCTAAAAATAATTTTCGTAAAAAATTAATAATTGCATGTGACGGAGAAGCAGCAAGTGGAAAAAGCACTGGAGCAAAATTAATATCGAAAAAATACAAATTAGTATTGTTAAATTCAGGTTTGCTCTACAGGTACGCTAGCAAACTTATATTGAAAAATGAACCAAAAAAAATAATCCCTTTTTTAAATAGAGAGTTTAGCAAAACAAGTTATAAAAAAATTTCATCTGAAAATTTACATTCTCAGGAAATAAGTAAGCATGTTGGTTATTTAGCTAAGCAAAAAAAATTACGAGAACTTATTAATAAAATTCAGAAAAAAATTATAAAAAAAAATAAACGAATATGTGTTGAGGGTAGAGATATAGCTAGCAAAATACTAATAAAAAATCCAAAATACGACATAGCATTTTATTTTAAATGTAATCTTAAAGAAGCCAGTTATAGAAGATGGAAAGATTTAGACAAAAAAGTCTCTTTAAAGGACATTACGAAATCTCTCAAAATAAGAACCATGTTAGATAAAAATAGAACCCATAGTCCTTTAAAGAAAGTTAAAGATGCTATTTTGATAAAAACAGATAAATTAAATAAAGCACAAATGTTGAATAAAATGATTTATGAAATCGAAAAAAAATTAAAATTAAAAAATAAAAATAATTCTTAAATATATTTAAACATTTTTAATTTTCAGGATATTCCCTAACTCCAGTTGTAGATTTTATATTATACTTATTATCTGGATTATTTTTTTTTAATTCCTCTTTAGTAAAATTAAAATAATTTTTATATGATGATTTTTTAACATCTGATTTTTCAATTAAAATACTATTTTGCCTATCGGAAAAAAATTGTATTGATGAAATATTTATTGAAGTTTTTAATTTTTTTTGTTCATCTGGCATAATAAATTGTAAATAGACATTATGAGCTAAATTAGAAAAAAAATTTACTAAATGATTTTCATCTGATATATTTGTATTTCCTCCAAAAGATTTTTTATATGATGTGTGAACATCCTCTATAATATAGATTCCATTAATATTTAAATGCTTAAACAATAATTTAAAAGAGAACAGTTGATGCTCAACGTAATGTGAGCCATCATCAATTATTATATCAAATGGGCCATATTCTTTTGCAGTATTCTCTAAAAACTTATTGTCAATTTGAGATCCGCGTAACGTTTTAATTTTTTTACGTCTGTGACAGTTTTTGTCAACTAAATCTATACCTAACACAATACAATTTTTAAAGTATCTTTTTAGAGCTCTTAAAGATGATCCGCCTAAATGTGGATGGCTATGACCACCTATTCCAATTTCAAGAATTTTAAGTTTTTTTTTTTTTAATTTATTAAAATATCTCTCATAGTTTTTTGCTATACTTGCTTTACTAGAGTAATAAAGAAAGCAAGTTTCCTCAAAATCAGGGTTTTTAAAAGTAAAAAGCTTATAAAAATTATATGGTATGGAGAAAAAAATATCTGCCAAAAAGAAATAATTTTTCTTTTGTAAAAAACAACCTAATTCATAAAACAAAATAACATTTTTTTTAAAAAAGGTGTAATTCTTATCTAAATAAATTCTATTAAATGTTTTTTTGATTTTTGAGAACATAAATATTCATATATTATTTATTTATTCTTTTCACTTTAACATGTGCCAATCTATAAAATACTAATAATGATTTTATTAGGAACTTAAAGTTTTTGTAAATACTACTTCCAAAAAACAAATAATTTTCCATTTCATTTTTTAAACTATATTTTGATGATTTATTATAAAAATTATAATACTCTTGCTTTGTATCTAATAGTCTCGAGGCATCTGGAGTTTGATAGGAAATTCTAAACATTATTCTGATATTTTTTTCGCAGTATCCTCCTCTATGATAAACTCTAAAACTATCAATTAAAAGAGCATCTCCGGCATTTCCAGTGAATTCATTAATTTCTTGATCTTTAAAGTATTTCCTAAAATCATCTAACTTTACTTTGTTTCTCTCTTTGGGTTGAGCATTGTTAATAATTTCAGGAACCCTATTAAATATATGTAAATCATCAGGTTTATTTAAATAAAACATCGATCCATTTAAAGTAGTTAATTCCGTTATTGGCACAAAAAAATCTAAACTCTTATAACCAAAATCATCTTTATGCCACAACATAGCTGCCCTTTCTTTTTCATTGCTTATTGGGAAATTCACATACACGTGAATTTTGCCTACTACTGGAAACACTTTTAGATAATCATTTGCAATGGCTAGGTTTTTATCAGACTTAACAAAGTTAATTATTTCTTCTTTTATATCTTCGTCTAAATCTGAAAAAAATTCAAAGGTAAAATTTCTATTTTTCGAAATTGAATTATCCTGTTTAATTTTATTTATTTTTTTTTCAATGAAATCATAATTTATAGACTCTGAAATTTTTTTTGCAATTTCTTGAAAGTCTTTATCGTTTCTAATAATAATACTGGGTAAGTTTTTTGGAACTTTATGTGAAACGCTTATTTTTTTCTTTTTAAATTTTCCATAAAGAAACTTTCCTTTAAAATTTATAAAATAAGTCCAAAAAAAATCATAAATTGGTAAAATTAAAAATTTAAGAAAGTAGTACCATAGAATTGAATTTTTTAGCTTAGACGATATTTTTAAAATTATCATATCTTAAATAAAGTATTTATATTAATATATAATGAACTTTATAGATGAAAAAAATTAAACTTAAATCAAAATTAAAAAAAAATATTACTTTTTACTGTGAAAATGAAGTTGAGAGACAATTAATTACCCCTCTTTTTAATATTTTTAATGAAAATAAGTATAAAGTTAAAATTACGAACAATCTTAATGAAAGTTCTGAAATAGGATATTATTGTTGTCCATCTAATAGTATTAAAAATTTAAAAACAAATTTTTCTATTATCTCATTAGGAGGCATGGATCAGGGCAAACTGTTTTGGCCTAATTTCTGGTATAAAGAACCATGGGATAAATTTGATTTAGGCATTCTTCCAGGTAAAAATTGGGGGAAAATGTGGCTATCTTCATCATGGTATAAGTGTGCAAACCCAAAATTTGGCATAATTATTGGGGGCTGGCCAAAAACACAAGGATTAAAACGAAATAAGATATTTAAAATAAATGAAAAAAAAAAATTTAATATACTTTATGCTCCTTGCTTTGAAAACGACGGAAAAGGTAATGATGTTATAAACGCAGTAAAAGATTTAAATGTAAATTTGATGATTAAATACTTGCCTTGGAATGCTCCACATGAGAAGAGTAGATTTAAATTTATAAGAAATAATAATGCATCCATAATAAAGTCTCTCAGAAACAATTTTAGAGGAGATTTTAAAATATATAATTCAAAGATTAATATATTTAACATTTTTAATAATGCCGATCTTTTGATTACAGATGAGTCAAGTCTTATGTTTGAGACTTTATTATTTGATGTTCCCAGTCTAAGTTGTGCAGATTGGAAAGTAAGATCAAGCAATTTAACAGAGCCTAGATATGTGAAACAAAACAGAGATATATGCAACTATACCTCTAGATCAAATCTAAAGTCAAAAATAGAGGATATAATATTAAATTATAAAGAATATCATCAGTCTGTTTTGGATAAAAAAAAAGAGCATTTTTCACATATCAATGATAGTGCAACAAATATATTTAAAATTATAAATCTTTTAGTGGAAAAAAATGAATTAGAAAATATTCATGAGACGAATTATAAAATCAGTTATACAAGATCCATTATACTTAATATAAAAAGATACATAAATACTATTTTTTCCTAACTATTGTTTAGATTTAATTAAAACTAAATTTTTTAAAAAATTTATCTGATATATTTTATGAATTTTGATTTTAATTGTTGCATTTTCTCTTTTGGCCTTGAAATATCTTGGCGATGACCTTTATCACATAAAATTTCGATAAAACTACTCCCTTTAGATTTTAATGCTTCATTTAATGCATCAAGTGCCTGATGTGTTTTTTTGACAACAGTAGAGTTTTTATAACCTAATACCTTTGCAAGTTTATAAAATTTAACGTGCTTAGCAGAATTTTCATGTCCACCAACCGACTCGTGGCTAAAATTATTAAATACAATGTGAATTAAATTGTTATATTTTGAGCTTGTCGCTAAGGAACCTAAGTGCATGGTTATTGCTCCATCTCCATCAAAACAAATTATTTTACCTCTTGAATTTTGTGCAAAACCTGCAGCTATAGATATTGCGTGACCCATTCCACCTACACACATAAAATTATTTATTTTACTTTTGCTATCTAAGATCTCATAAAGTTCTCTGGAAACTATTCCAGTTGTAGATATTGAATTAAATCTTCTTGATAAATTTTTTACTATATATCTCAAAAAAATTTCTCTCTTCAACAATTTATATTTATTTTTTACAGTTTGATTTTTGTTTATTTTTTTAAATACGTTCTTTTTTACAAGTAGACACACAATACGATTATTTTTTTTTGCATACATTTCTAGTTGCTTTATGTCTTTTGAATAATTGGAGTTTTTTGTAACAATTTTATATTTTATCTTAAGATCTTTTAAAAATTTTTCTGTCAACTTTCCTTGTGTTAAATGTTGTGGTTCATCTTTTATCTTTGGATTCATTTCACCTCTCCAACCCATAATTATAAAAAGCGGTATTTTAAATACCATTGGATCTGCTAACGATATTAATGGATTTATCATGTTTCCAAAACCTGAATTTTGAAGATAAATTATAGGTACTTTTTGGGTCTTAAGATGATACCCAATTCCTAATGCTACGGCTGCTCCTTCGTTTGAAGCTACAACATGATTTTTTTTATAACTTTTTTCGAATTCAAAACATAATTCCTTTAAAAGTGAATCGGGAACACCAGTACAAAACTGAAGACCACTTTTTTTTAATTTATTTATAAAGTCATCTATTTTAATCACAACTACCTTGTGCCTGGTATTAAATTTAAAATATCCTTAATGCTTAATAAAGAATTATCAGATTCAAAAGATCGTCCATTTTTTAATATTTCTTTAGCAACTTTTTTCATAGCTGGGTATGATGATCTCAACATATGATTTGCATAAATAACAACGTTAAATCCATTGTTAATTAACTCTTTTTCTTTTACTTTATTAAAACTTGATGGCACTACAACTAAGGGTATATTATTAAATTTCTTTCTAAATTTATTAGAAAATTGAAATATTTTTTTAGGAGATTTATCCTTACTATGTATCATTATGCCATCAGCTCCTGCATTTAAATAACTTTCAGATCGTTTTAAAGCATCGTTAATTGTCTTATTTAAAATTAAACTTTCTACTCTAGCAATTATCATTATATTTTTTTGAGTAGCGTTTTTTCCTATGGAAATTTTTTTTGAAAAATTTTTTATAGTTTCTTGCTCCTGTTTAACTTCTGATCCAAATAGAGAATTTTTTTTTAAGCCTTTTTTATCTTCCATAATAACAGCAGAGATACCTGAGCTTTCAAGAGATCTTATATTAATTTCAAAATGTTCTGGTTTACCGCCGGTGTCTATATCCATAATTAAAGGTTTTGTAGTCACATCAAAAATATCTAAAACATTTGATAGTCTCTCTTTAATATCTAAAACCTCAATATCAGGTTTACCTTTTAAAGTTGAGTCTGTTAAAGAGCTAGACCAAAAACCATCAAATTCAATTTTTTTTCCCGATTTATTAGTTACGAACGTCTTTTCTGCAATTAGAGCAGAAAGTGGACTATGAGTTTCTAAAATTCTACATATATTTTTAGTATTTATAAGTCTTCTAAAATAGTTTTGTCTACCTTTGTTTAATAAACCGTTGTTAAACATTTCATCTTGTAAAAAAGTACTAGAGATATTTTTTGTATAAGGAATTTCCACTAGTTTGGCGTTTATTTTATTTAAAGCTTTGATCGAGTCATCTTTTAATTTTTTACCAGATACAGTTAAGTTCCAATCATCTCCGTGAACCATAATGTCTGGTTTATATTTTAAGATGTTAGATGAATAATTCCACTCATTTTGTGGAACTATTTTTTTAATACCTTTTATATTTTCTAAAATTTTTTTTCTATTATTAAAATCGAGTAAGGGTAGCTTTTTTTGTTCGGTAATTGCTTTATCTGTAAGTAGGCCAACTGTTAGATCTCCTAGCTCACAGGATTTTTTAATTAAATTAATATGACCGTGATGAATTATATCCAGTGATAATCCAATATATATTCTCTTTTTATTCATTTAGTAATTATAGTTTAATATTTCACTTATTTTTTTGAATTTTTATATAAATTTATATAATTATCTGTAAAATTGTTAACATCAAATTTTTTTTTTACTAACTGTCTACATGAATTAAAATACGAGGGATTTTCGCTAATTTTATCAGAAATCCAATTAATTCCGTTTGCAAAATCATTTACATCTAAAAACTCAGCTGTGTATCCATTTTTTTTATTTTGGATAATCTCCTCAAACCCAGTATTTTTAAAAACCACTGAAGGCAAATTACATGAAGAAGCCTCCAGAGCTGTTAAACCAAATGCCTCTAGTCTACTCGGTGCTGCGAGTATATCGCAAGCGCTATAAAGAATTCTTCTTTTTTTAATGTCATTTAAATTTTTTATATAAATAAAATTTTTAAAATTTTTGTAGTTAATCTCAACATCGCTTGAAACTACTATTTTATAATCGAAATTAAGGTGCTTTAAACTCTCATAAAATATATCAATTCCTTTTCTGAAATTATTCGGTCCCATCGCAGTAAATAAAATAATTGTTTTTTCATTTTCAAAACTAAAAAAATTTTTAGAATAATTTTTGTCCTCAGGGAACCAATATTTAAAATCAATACCTATAGGTATTTTAGTTATTTTTTTATTTGAATAAAATTGAGATTGAATTGTCTTTTTCTTCATCCACTCAGAAGTAACAACAAATTTTGAATTTACAGTATTAAGTTTCTTTTTTTGGTTGATTAATAAAATTGACACAAATTTAGAGAATAAATTTTCATTGCTAGGACCTTCTATAGCATAATGTCTGTATGGTAAAAAAAACCACATATCATGAAGAGTTATTATTATTGGAATTTTATAATTAAGAATTTGATTTAAAGATAAAATTTCATTTCCAACCCAATGCAAATGAATTACATCAGGTTTTATTTTTTTTACAACTTTTGCTATTTGATTCGAGTGAAAAATACCTAGTGTCGATGTTTGATTACCTCTAGGAAAGCATTTGATAATAATTTTAGACAATAAAAGTTTTAATTTTTGTGTTAAAGAATTAGGATCAAAAATAAACTCATTCTTTATGTTTTTTTTTTTTGGAAGTAGAACAAAAGAGTCCAAATTTTTATTTAACAAATTTTTATGAAGATTATAAACTACATTGTAAGCCCCACCGCTAGAAGTTCCATTTATATGTAATATCTTCATTATTTGTATTTTATTATTTTACTAACTAACAATTTTTATTTTATAATATTTAATTTTAATGTTTAAAACGTAAATTATTAAAATATTCGCAAATTGTTTTAAATTAATTTTTATATTCATATTTTCTTAAAAATCAGTTATGAAAACAATATGTCAATTAAAAGACAATATTTAAAAAAAAACATGTATAACAATTTAGGTTATCTTAAGGTAGCTAATAGTATTCCTATAAGTTTAATAAAACAAATAAAAAAAGATTTAACTAAAAAAAATATTGGTAATATCTATTATGATAAAAAAGGCATAATAAGAAGATCAGAAAATATTTATGATAAAAGCAAAAGTCTAAGAAAATTAAATAATATAATTAAAAAAAAAATTTATCAATTCTTTAAAAGAAAATTAGTAATATTCAAAGATAAATGTAATTTTAAACCACCTGGAGGAGCAGGGTTTACTGCACATTATGATGGAATTTTTTATTTTAAAAACAAAAATAATATTAAAAAAAAAGGTTGGTATGAATACTCGAATTATTTTATGAATGTGTTAATAGCACTCGATAATTGTAACAAAAGAAATGGATCTATTGAAATTTCACCGCATCATAACCAGTCATTTGAAGAACTTTTCCTAAATACTAAAATGAATGGATCACCTGAATTAAAAAAAAAATAGAAAAAAAACTTAAATTTAAATATTTAAATTTGAAACCAGGAGATATACTTTTTTTTTCAAATAAGTGTCCCCATAGATCAAAAAAAAATCTGTCAAAGACGTCTAGGATGATACTTTATTACACTTATGCTCTAGGGAATAAAAAGATTTATAACAGGTATTTTAAAGACAAATTGAGTAGTAAAAATAAAAATGAAAAATCTTTAACTGGTTAATTAGTTTGAATAATTTATTAAGATATTTTTTTTAAAATTTTATGTATATTATTTTTATCTAGTTTTATTGGATTATTATCTAGTCTTTGTGTGTTTATACTTTTTAAAATAAGGTTTAAGTTTTCTGGTATTTTCCTGTTTATTCTGGATAATTTACCTTCTAAAGATAAATCTTTTTTTATACCAAGAATTTTTTTTTTGAATTCTTCAATTTTTTTAACACCTAATAAACTAAATAAACTCTGGTATCTTTTTTTTATATCATAGTTTGCAACTGAATGTTCTAACTTATTATAATTATGCTCTAAAATTTCTTCAAAAGTGAGAGATACAGCATGTCCATGACTTATATTAAAGTATGAGGTAAACGGATATGACACTGCATGTGGTGCTATTGTTTTGGAAATAGATATAGCCTTTCCTGAATAATAAGAGGCTAAAGCCATTTTATATCCGCTGTCTAATGATTTTGATTTAATAAAATTTTTATAATTTTTAATGAACAATTTAATAGACTTTTCTGAATAAATAAGGCTTTGATTATTAGACTTTCTTGAAAACATAGACTCAATAGATTGTGCAAAGCTATCGAAGGCCGAGGATGTGATAATAATTTTATTTTTATTCGTAATAACTAATTCTGGAAAAAGCGCCATGTGTTTAGGTTTTACAGGATCGCCTTCAACGCTATATTTTATTTTATTTATGTAAATAACAGCATTCGTTGTAACTTCAGCACCTGTGCCTGCGGTCATTGGAATTGCAAGTAATTCACAAAAATTTTTAATCTTATATTTATTAAATATAATACTTTTTCTTAAATTATTTTGATAAACAAGAGAATTTGCAACTTTAGCTAAGTCAATTACAGCACCTCCTCCGATGGCAATTATTAAATTTGGCTTAAAACCTTTAATTTCTTTAATTAATTTCGTTAACTCAATAAATTCAGGTAATTTATTTTTTTTAAAAAATGTTTTACTATTTTTGTTTTTTAACAGGTTCTCTACTAATTTTTTTGCATTGGATAAATAGTAAGAATTTTCACCGCCAACAACTAATATTTTTTCATATTTTTTAAAATTAATAATTTTTTTTGTTTCGAGAAAATTTTTACTTTTTATTAATTCCATTTACTTATTTGTTTTAATTTTTTTTTTTATTATTGTTGATGAAATATTTTTTGTGTATTTTGGCTCAATTAGTTTCCCATTCCACATTTTAAGGGTATTTATTAATTTTTTCCTTATATGCTTTTGTGGCCCTTTTACCCAATCATCTCCATGAATAACAAATTCAGGTTTTAATTTTTTTACATTATTAGTGTAATCATGAGTGTTTTGAGGTATCACTCTATCTACATATTTAATCGACTCTAAAACTAACTTACGTTCTTTAAAATTTGTTATAGGTGGCTGCTTATAGGTTTTTATAGCATTATTAGTTAAAATTCCTAAGACCACATATCCATAATTTTTAGCAATTTTAAGAATATTAATATGTCCGTGGTGAATAATGTCCCCACTCATAGCACAGTACACAACTGGTTGTTTTTGTTTTAATTTCATAAAATTTAACTTTAATTATCCTAAATTATATATATCTATTAAACTAATATCATTTAATGAAAAAAAAAAATAAAAAATATGGTTGGTGTATAATCATATATGGTTTCTCAGGTTCTGGAAAGTCGGGTATATCAAGGAAAATCAAAAAAGATATTGAAAAAATGATTGGAACCTCAATTTTACTCGATGGAGATGATCTAAGAACATTTTTCAAAAAAATCGGTATAAGTTTTGGCTTCTCAAAAAAAGAAAGAGATAGATCTGTTGTACCAAAACTTGAAATATTAAATTTAATTTTAAAAAGAAATATAAATGTAATTTACCCAACTATTTTTCTTAACAAACTAGCTATTAATAAATGGTCAAAAAATATAGATAATTTAATTAAAATATATATTAAAACATCAGTAAAAGATATTATTAACTTTGGAAAAAAGAAAGATTTTTATTTAAAAAAAAAAAATATAGTTGGAAAAGACATAAAACCATACTTCCCTAAAGCACCGCACGTTATTATTGAAAATGATTTTAAAAAAAGTATTGATAAATTGGCTGTAGATGTTACTAGAAAATTAAAGAATAAATTAATTAGATGATTAAATTACCAAAATTTACTTCACAATCAATGTATGACTCCGAAACAGATTTTAATTTACAGATGGATAAAGAAAGATTGTCAAAATTTTTAATTCACTACGAAATATTTAAAAAAATTATAAATGTTAAGGGGGATATTGTTGAATGTGGCATATTCAAAGGTACATCTTTTGTTAGATTGGCTCTTTTTAGAGAGCTATTTAAAAAGAAATGTAATTTAATTGGTTTTGATACATTTACAGATACTTACCCAAATACGTCTTTTGAAAATGAAAGAAAACATAGAGAGCATTGGATTAAGACCGCAGGTCACAGTTCCATATCAAAAAAACAATTGGAAAATGTTTTTAAAAAAAAAAAAATTAAAAATGTAAAACTTGTTAAGGGGGATGTTTTAAACACAGTACCAAATTTTATAAAAAAAAATAGAAAATTAAAAATAAGTTTTTTAAATATTGACTTAGCGTTTGTGGAGCCAACAGAGTGTGCTTTGGATTATTTGTACGATAATGTTTCTAAGGGAGGTGCAATAGTATTCGATAATTATGGTGGAACTGGTAAAGACGGAACTTTTTACGAAGGTGAAACTAAAGTGATTAAAAAATTTTTACAAAGAAGAAAAAAAAATATCAAATTTCTTAATTATTTTGTAAGACCATCTTACATAATAAAATAATTATTTTTTGCCAAGTCTTAAAATTTCGCTATAATTTTTGTCTAATTTTAAGCTATTTATGACTTCATAACAGTAATCTTTTATTTTAATATGATTCCTAGTCTTAATTTTTGGATCTTTAAATCTAGTTCCAACAAATTTCACATTTAAGTTTGTAAGTGCAAAGTCCTTAGAGTTAACTTCTATCGATCTTTTAATTAAATCATGATTTTGAGTATCATAATCATAAAATTTAAAAATTTGAACAATTTTTTCGATTGGGTTTTTTACTAATTCTTCAAACTTTACAATTAAAAAATTATCATCATTTTCTTTTAAATTTTTAAGCCAATACAATAAAAATTTATTTAATTTGTAGAGTTCATGATCAATCAGCTTTTTATTAATTTCACCCTCTTTATAGAAAATATTTTTTTCAAATTGAGTGTATCTCGAAACTATCCAATCAATTGGTTCT
>MDTD01134575.1_pt1 | contig 22585 bp, 21 predicted proteins | sample 811221 | NCBI WGS metagenome assembly MDTD01 (sample SAMN05326646, study PRJNA326480) | marine metagenome | isolation source: seawater | place: Pacific Ocean: South West | collected 2011 | reverse complement strand
GTCTCCTTCTTATATTTTCTTATATAATCAGCTATTCTATGTTTGTTTAAATTTTGAAGGTACGGTTCCTTACGTATAAGTTTTAAAATGTCTTTTAAATTAAAATATTTATTTTTTTTATATAGCTTATCAAAAATAATCTTAATCAATTTTAAATCTTCAGGATAATCTAAAGTTAACCTCAAAAATTTATTTTTATGATTTTTTGGTACTTTTATATCGTGCACTTTAAATAATTTTGTATCAGTATAATACCTCTCCCAATTCGCCGTATATTCAGTATTTTTGACTTTACATATTTCATTTAAAGATTTTGGAGATATTCCATAAAGAAAAGCCCCGTGTGGTAAATCAAATGATCTTATAAGATCAGCTTTAGTTTTCTTAAAAATATCTATAAATTTTGAAACATAAGATAGTTCAACTAAAGGACAATCTGCAGTAATAGATACAACATAGTCTAGATTAAACTTTTCTGTAGCATCTCTCATTCTTTTTATTACATCTTTTGCATCTCCTCTAAAAATGTTTATTTTTTTTTTTATTGAAATTTTTTCCAATGGATTGTCTTGTTTTAAATCAGATGTGCATAAAATTATTTTATTAATTCTGCTATTTTTTTTTATTCTATCTATCATATGTTCAATTACTGGTTTTCCATTAATTTTCTTCAATAATTTTTTTGGAAGTCTTTTTGACTTTAATCTTCCAATTATTAAAAAACCTACACGCATTAAATAAATATATTTTTTATGAATAATATGATTCTTTTATTTATTAATTTCTTTTATCAATTTTCGTAAGTCACTTAAAGGTATCGCATATGAATAATCAGGATAGTTCATATCTTTGTCGTCTTTAATGTAAAAAAATATTTTTTTAGGTTTATATTTTAACGAATGTATTATTACTCTGCTATCGTCACAATGAGATCCAAAACAAACTTTGTTTTTTAATTCTTTTTTCAAGAAATTTAAATTTTTAAGATTTGTAAATTTTTTTTGTGTTTTCAGTTGAGTATGAACTATGTAAAAATTATCTTTTTTTTTTACCAAATCAATTAACTCCTTTTCCTTTTTTTTATTCAAACCTCTATTTGAGAAAAAAATTGGTTTTTTTACTATCTGCAATCTTTTTAAAATATTTTGATTATGTATCTGACTTCCTAAAACTTTAATGAAATCAATATGTTTTAAATTTTTTATTAATAACTTATCATATTTGTCAGTAACTATTCCAATTTTTTTTTTACTGTACCTAACAATTGTTTTAAACAAAATATCTCTTTTTATGTAAAACTTTTTTATTTTACCTTTAAAAAAACTTTTACTTAAAATTTGTATTGTAATTCCTTCAATCTTTAATTTATTTAAAAATAAAATATATTTTTTTAAAGTATTAATATTTCCTAAGTGATTTATGCCTATTTCAGCTATGATCATTTGCTTTTCTATCTATAATTTGAAACTCTTAATTTTTAATTTAATATTATTATAAATTTAAATTTTCGATAAAACGTTTCTGGAGTTTTTAAATCAGTATTTTAACAAACTACTATTTTATCCGATTTAAATTTTTTAAATGCGTTTCTTGTATCTAATATCAAATTGGAAAACTTATAAATCTTATTGTAATTTAAATTGTCATGGTCAGTAACTAAAATTGTTGCTGAATAACTCCTTAAAGTTTTTTCACTTAGCTTTACAGATTTTAATTTAAAATTAATTTCTCTTGTTTTATGAGAATTTAGTAAATACGGGTCGTGATAATCAACCTTTACACCCTTTTTTTTTAAAAGTTTAATTATTTCATACGAGGGGGAAGACCGATTATCATTTACATTTTTCTTATATGCTAAACCAAGTATTAAAACTTTTTTAATTTTGATGTTTCTCTTTTTACAAACATTAATTAATTTTGAAACAATCCACTTAGGTATATAGGTATTTATTTCCCCTGCAATTTTTATAAATTTTGGTTTGTATCCTATTTTTTTTGAAGCCCAATCTAAATAGTAGGGATCTATTGGAATACAGTGACCGCCTATACCCGGCCCAGGTACAAATTTTGTAAAGCCAAATGGCTTTGTGGCTGCATTATTTATAATTTCAAAAATATTTATCTTCATCTTGTCACAGATAATCTTAAATTCGTTAATCATACCAATATTTATTGATCTATAAATATTTTCTAATAGTTTTGTTATTTCTGCTGATCTTGTAGACGAAGCAATTACAACGTTGTCTACAATTTTGCCGTAAAGCTCCTTGCCTATGGATAAACAATTATTTGTCATGCCACTGCAAATTTTTGGAATTTTGTGAAATGGATGTTGTGTTCTACCGGGATCTTCTCTTTCAGGAGAATATACAATAAAAAAATCTGTACCTATTTCAAAGTTTTTTTTGCTTATTTTATTACACATCAACTCTGTAAAACCAGGATATACAGTACTTTCTAAAGAAAAAACCAAACCTCTTTTAATTTTTCCTTTATTTTTCTCTATAAAATTAATTATATAACTTAAATCTGGTATTTTTGAGTTTATCTTGAGAGGAGTAGGCAGACAAATAATAATTACATCGTTTTGAAACAGTTCTTTTGAATTACTAGTGACTGTATTATTTTTTTTAAAAAAACTTTCTATGTTTTCTTTTTTTATCGTTGAAATATATGGTTTTTTATTTTTAAGTTTTTTAATTTTCTTATTATCTTTATCGTATCCACAAACTTTAAATCCTTTTTTAGCGAAATGGATAGCTAATGGTAATCCCACAAAACCAAGCCCTACAATACCAATTTTGATACTCTTTGAATTTATCTTTTTTATAATAATTTTTGGAAGATTTTTAGCTCTATTTTTCATAAAGTCTCACAAAATTATTGTGAAAGTTTAATGCAACTTTTTGTAACTCTTGCTTTAAATCTTTTTTAGAATCAAAATTTTTGTTTATAAATTTATTCTTAAAATGTTTAAAAATAAACAACGGTACTACATGTGATGAAAGATTATAGATGTGGTCCATGAAACTCATAAGATCGATTTCACTGGGTTTATATCCATCACGAATTTTTTTAAAAGCTTCCTCTAAATCTCGGTTAGTTTTTACATTTATTGAACTTTTACAAGAATTAAACCAACAGTTTCCAAATACAATACAAGGTTTACCCATCATCATAGCGTCTACTCCAACAGTACTTCCGGTGCATGCAATAGCTGACGATTTACTTATAACATCATAGGTATTAATTGATTGTGAAAGAATATGAACATTTTTCATTTTTTTAATTTTTTTATAAAATATTTTATCCTTACTTATTGAAGAATATTTTTCAGCAAATTGAAATGGATGTTCTTTGTAAACTATTGCCCAATTATCTGGTAAATTTGACTTTAAAAGCTCTAAAACCAAAATATGATCTTCAAATATTCCTGTTCTCAGATTTCCATAGTACTCGGGCTGTTGGCTTGGTGCAAAAAAAACAAAATTTTTATCAGGTATTTTTTTTTCTGATATTTTTTCGTAAAAGTTTTTATTTAAGAAATTCTTTATTTGAAAAACCTTTTCATAGTAAAAATAATCTACTCTTGTCAAACTCATGATATTTTGCTCTCTATACATTTTATAAAAAGAGTTATTTAGCATAAATTTATTTGACTTAAAAAAGCTTAATACTACTCTTACTATTTCTCTGAGAAAATTAATTGATTTATTTACAATTTTTTCTTTATCATCTAAAAATGAAAAAAAATCTTTTAAATAGCTTGGCGAAGATGGTTTAGATTTAAAATTATTGAAATAGTTTTTTACAATACTGGATATATCTTTAATTTCTTTTTTTTCATAGTTTTTAAAAATAGATGATTGATTTTCTACATTATTATTGAAAGTATAATATTTATCTAAAAAACTATAATCTTCCATAAAAACTACGGGAATAGAAAAAATATACTTACACATCAAATATAAAGTATAAGTAGTCTCATTATGAGGGCATGTATAGGAAATATAAATATCTGGTTTTTTTTCATTAATTATAGTGTTCCAATAATTTAAAAGACCATAATAATAATTCCTTCTATCATTAAAACTTACTGCGCCCGGGTACGCTTCTCGGATCATAGATAAACAATTATTTTCAAATGGTTTTAATTTTTTTATAATTTCAGTATCGATAATTTTTTTTTTAAAACCATTATAATTAAAAATATTCCCTCTTAGCTCTCCCTCATCAGCTATAAAAGCGTTTGGAAAAAATTTTTCCATACCTTTTTTTATAGTGCTATTAAAAGTAAATATTACAGGCTCCCATCCAAAATTTTTCTTTAAATAATGAGGTATTTCTGTTCTTAAGTCTGGTTCAATGTAAGAATATATAACTTTTTTCATTTTAGGGACAATATCGTTCAATTATTGAACGGTCAATCATTTGATTATAAGATAAATTTTATATAATAAAGTTTAACATGAGAATTGCAGCGATCATTACAGCTAGACATAAATCAAAAAGACTTCCAAAAAAACATATGTTGAAATTAGGAGATCTCAGCATGATTGAAATTTTAATTAAAAGACTTCAACAAAATAATAGAAAATTCTCCATAATTCTTTGTACAACCAAAGACAAGAGTGATGATGCTTTTACAGATATAGCAAAAAAATTAAAGATAGATTGTTACAGAGGTTATAAACTAAATGTAAAAGGTAGAGTTTTAAAAGCTGCAAAAAAATTTAGTGTAGATCACATAGTTAAAATATGGGGTGATAGTCCTTTTTTAGATGTGAATATTATTAATAAAGCCCTTGATGAATATTTAAAGTTTAAACCTGATGTTTTGTCTACTAATCCTAGAAATGAAAAAGATAAAAAAAAAAATATAAGTAACCAATTTTTACCTCAAGGAATGGATTTCGATATTTATTCAACACATGCTTTAGAAAAAAGTTTAAAATATTCAAATAAAATTTCTGATTTTGAACATGTAAATACTGTTTTTTTTAAAAAAAAAGATATCTTTAAGACTCTGAAATATATCCCCGATAAAAAATTATTCTTTCCTAAAGCGAAACTTTTACTAGACGAAAAATCCGATTATGATTTTTTTAAAAAACTTTACGAAATACAAAATTTTAGGGACAATATCATAAATATCAGATGTGATGAAATTATTAATATATTAAAAAAACTATAGTTAATATTTTCAATTAATATTCTTTGAAATTTTTTTTGCATACTTTAAACTTTCAATTGTATCAATAAAAAAACTTTCTTCTGAATTTACAACTAAACTGCTTATTTTTTTTCCTAACATAGCTCCTCGAGAAAGATTCTTATTTTTAAAAGCGATGCAAATATTTTTTTCTAGGTAAACTTGTCCATATTCTGAATTCAATTCACCTATAGTATTTAAAGGTTGTAGACCTTTATCTCCTCTTTTATAAATTGGATCTTTAACTTTTTCGACACTTATCACTGAGTCAGCATGAGTAAATGCTAAACTATTAATTACTTCTTCAATTGTTGAAAGTTTTACAAATGGAGCTTGAAAATATTTTACTATAGTAATTCCGTTAAAATTTTTGTTATATTTATTTTGAATTTTGTTAACTACTGATTTTAAACTTTTTGTTACAAATGTATCTTTGTAATCTCTGTGAAAAAATTTAACCTTTTTTGAATTATATTTTTTAACTATTTTTTTTGCTTTTATATCATCGCAAGTTACAATAATTTTATCTATTGTCTTAAATTTTATTAAACGATCAATTTCATTCTCTAACAAATTCTTTTTTCCTAATTTTTCCTTCCAAAGATTTTCTTTAAAATCGAAATATTTTCTACAAGGTAATATACAGAAAATAGGTTTTAAATTTTTAAGCACTTTTTTTGCCGCATCTTTCTTTATTCTTTTTCTAGCTTTTTCAATTAAACTTATATTTGATGTGAGATTGCTTTTATGTTGCCGGTAATAAAATAAGGGTAAGGACAAATTTTTTACTGTAAATTTATCTTTAAGTCTGCTCCATAAATCTAGGCCATCTTGTGCTCCTAAGTCTTCTCTATAGCCTCCTCGTTTAAGAATTATTTTTTTTCTAATCATCATACATGCGCCATTTGGGGGTATGTCATTTATTTTATCTATGGTATTTGGATTATTTCTAGTTTCGTAACTTAAAGTATTCCCCCACTGGTCGATCTTTATATAATCTGGATAAATCATGGCTAAATTCTTTTCTTTTTTAAAATAATTTACCATTATTTCTAAAATATTTTCATTGAAGATATCATCGCCATCAAGCCTAATAATTAGGTCACCAGTAGATTTTTTTATTGCTAAATTGCATACCTTAGGGAGGCCTATTCCAGATGTTTTTAAAATCCTAATTTTTTTATTCGTCTTAAAAGTTTTGATTATTTTTAGGCTTTCGTCTGAAGAATGATCGTCAATAATAATCAACTCCCAATTTTTATATGTTTGTCTTAAAACACTTTTAATTGATTGACTAATGAATTTTGAATGGTTGCGGCAAGGAATATAAACTGTAACTTTAGTCATTTTAATTTTTAAAAGAATTACTATATTCTGACAATATTTTTAGCTCTTTTGGCGTAATACTTAATTTATGATCGGGCCCTCTCAACTTTTTATCCATGGTAAAATGTTTTTCAATAATTTTTGCTCCAAGGTTTATTGCTTTAATTGAGCATTTTAAACCGACAGTATGATCACTAAACCCATCAACTATTTTGAAAAGTTTTTTTGATAATATCAAATCTTTTTGTAGGGTAGGATATTTTGAAACGCAGTATAAGTAGGAAATAGGATATCGGGTTTTATCAAAAGGAAAATATTTTTTATTCCAAAACCCTAATGAAATTATTGTTGGTTTTTTAAAACTTAAAATTTTATTAACTAATCTTTTATCAAATACCGATCTAGAAGCAACTTTGTATCTTTTCATTTTAATTTTTTCTGTAACTTTTAATAATTTTGTATCAAATACAGATGCCATAAATTCAATTTCAACCTTTTTACAAATTTCATTTAACGTTAATATATCTTTAATACTTAATTCAGCTTGTAAGTTATCCTGATACCAAGGATTATTTTTTTTTGTGAATAGTTTTTTTGCATTGAAAATTTGAAATTTTGCTACACTTGCTCCATTTTCTTTTGCTGCGTAGATTAATTCTTTAGCTAACTTAATATCTCCATTGTGATTCTGGCCTATTTCTGCGATTATTTCCATGAATTGTTCTCTAACCAAGAATTGATACTGATGTAACTTAGTATTGTATGACCTGAAAGTTTATTTTTTGATTTTAAAATTTTGTTTACATAATTCAAAGATTTTTTATCTATGAAACCCATTTTATAAATCTTTGACTCTTTTGAAAAAGTTTCATTAACTAAATCTGACCAATCATTTAATAAATAATGGTCCACGGGAATAGTAAAACCATGTTTAGGTTTATTTAGAATATTTTGAGGAAGATCTTTTTTAAATGCTTCTTTAATTAAGTATTTTAATTTTGAACTTTTCATTAAATCTTTTATTTTTAAACCTGCTACAAAATTTTTTATCATTGAAGACGTAAAAGGTGATCTGCTTTCAATAGAATGTAACATGGTGCATCTATCTAACTTAAAAAGCATCTCATTATTTAGATAAAAGTTTCTATCATTGTTTATAAAGTCAATTGTGTTTATTTTTTTTGTTTTAAAACGATTAAATAATCTTAATGAACTTTTTTTTGAATTTCTAAAATTATCAGAAAATATTTGATGCTTATCATATTCTGATGCGTAATAATGTAGAGCCCAAGCTAGCTTATTATAATCATACTTAGATATCTGTTTTAAAAATGATTTATTTTTTTTATGAATTGTCTGAAAACTTATATTACTCTCATTATTATTAGCTCCTTCTTTTAAATCTAAAATTTGAGGAATATATTTATACCAGTCATATCCGCAAAACATCTCGTCAGCTCCATCTCCTGACAATAAAACTTTTACACCATCTTGTTTAGCTCTTCTTGCAACCATAGAAATTCCAATTGCAGAGGAAATTGCCATAGGTTGATCCATATTTTTGATTAAAAAATTGAATTCTTTTTTTAGATTTTTTGCATTCGCTTTAATTATCGTATTCGAAATTTTTAATTTTTTAGCAAATTTTTTAGCATCCTTGCTTTCATCAACGTATCCTAAGGTATATGGGTCTTTTATTCTATCAAATGCAACAGTGTATGTTTTTAAATTTTTGCTAACTTTATGTGAAATTTTTGCTACTAAAGAGCTATCTATTCCTCCACTTAAAAAACAACCGATAGGAGCGTCCGATAAATTTCTGCTTATAATTGAGTTAGATACCACTTTGTAAGTTTTATTTATTAAAGACGAATTTTTAAAGTATTTTTTTTCACTTTTAGGAGAGTAACTACATATCTTTAAATTTCCTCTCGAAAATTCTAAATAAGAACTAAAGGGTAAAGATTTAATTTCTTTAAAAATTGTATTAGGTTCTGGCACCCATAGAAATGTTGGTATGTCCCAAATGGATTGATGATCAATTTTTATGTTTGCTGGTTTATATTTTATTATTGACTTAATTTCTGAGGAAAAAATAATTTCTTCATTATTATGGAGATAATACAGGGGCTTTTCTCCTATATGATCTCTACCTAGTAAGAGTTTTTTATTTCTTTTATCCCAAATACTTATAGCGAACATCCCTTCTAATTTTTCAAACAATTTTTCTCCGTATTCATGATATAAGCTAGGAATTATTTCCCCATCGCATCTTGTTTTAAATTTATATCCTTTTCGTTGAAGTTCTTTTTTTAATGGTAAATAATTATAAATCTCCCCATTGTAAAATGATATTATCTCATTATCATTTATATTTATCTTGAAAGGTTGTTTGCCGTTCTTTATATCATTAATACTTAATCTAACGTATCCACCACAAAATTCTTCAGACTGAATTACTTCAGTATGGTCGGGACCTCTATGCCTAATTGAATTTAACATTTTCAATATTAGACTTTTGTTATCAAATTGTTTATTTTGATTTATAAACCCTGATATTCCACACATAAATTGATTTATTTATAGTTAATTATTATAGTATAGATAATGAACATATCTATTATTGATTATGGTACAAGCAACTTAACATCAGTAAAAAATGCCATAAAAAAAATCGGTTACAATTCCGAAATCACAAGCTCAGCTAACACGATTAGAAATTCAGATAGAATAATTTTACCCGGTGTTGGTGCTTTTGAAAAGGGTATGGAGGGTTTAAAAAAAAATAACCTCATTGAAACTTTAACAAGTTGCGTATTTGAGAAAAAAATTCCGATTCTAGGTATATGCTTAGGCTTCCAACTAATGGCAAAAAAAAGTTATGAATTTGGTGAACATAAAGGCTTAGGATGGATTAATGCAGAAATAAAAAAGTTCTCCAAAAAAAAATTTGATACTACCCATATGGGTTGGAACGAGGTAAAAATAAAAAAAAACGAAAATGTTTTTAAAAATTTATCTAAAAAAGAAGTTTTTTACTTTGCTAATAGTTATTTTGTAGATCTTTATGATAAAAAAATTGAAACATCTACGTGTTCATACGGAATAAATTTTACAGCATCCATTAAATCAAAAAATCTCGTGGGAATTCAATTTCATCCTGAAAAAAGTCAAGTTTCTGGACTTTTGATTTATAAAAATTTCATAGAAAATTATGTTTATTAAAAGAGTAATAATAACTTTAACTCTATTAAATGGTATTTTGTATGGAACAAGAAAATTCAAACCCGATTACCGGTATACTTTTAATTTTGTTGACACTTGGGACGTAGACGAAATAATTATTTTAGACATCACAAAGAAAGAAGAAAATGATAGAGAAAATTATTATAAAGTTTTAAAAACTCTTTCAGAAAACTGTTTTGTTCCAATCACCGCTGGTGGAAATATTAATAATTTAGATGAAATTAAGAAACTTTTAAGTATGGGTGCTGACAAAGTTGCAATAAACTCATATTTAATGGAAGATGAATTCTTATCTAAAGCGGTAAAAGCTTTTGGCTCAAGTTGCATTGTTGGGTCGATTGATTGTAAAAAAAATAATGATAATTACGAAGTCTTTAATAATAAAGGTAAAGATAAAATTTCATCAGACCTTAATTCTTTTGTAAAGAAAATTCAGAGCTTAGGTGTTGGTGAAATTTTAATTCAATCAATTGATAAAGATGGAGCATTAGATGGATTTGATATTAATTTATTGAATCAAATTACTTCCATTGCTTCTGTACCAGTGCTTGCTTGTAGTGGCGCTGGGAACTGGAAACATTTTTATGAATGCTTTAATAAAACAATTGTTTCTGGCGCTTGCACTACAAATATCTTTCACTTTACCAATAAAAGCATTAGAAACTTGAAAAAATTTCTCAAAGACAGAAAAATAAAACTAAGGGAGATTAACAATAATATTCTTGAAACCAATTAGTAAATTTTTTAATTCCAGTTCTGATATCTGTACTTTTTTTCACCTTAATTATATTTTTAAGAACTTTTGAGTATGATAAAGATGCTGGTATATCGTAAGTTAGTTTGTCAACTAAACGGATTTTCGATTTTTTTCCTAACGTTTTTTCAATTAATTTTACTAATTTTGATATTTTGATTTTTTTTCCAGAAGAAATATTAATTAAATAATAATTTTTTTTTTTTATTTTTGATAATTTTAATTTAATTATTTTATTTAAGCTATCAATTAAATCGTCTATATATGTAAAATCTCTAAAATTATTTCCATAATTATAAAGTGTAATCGTCTTATTTTTTAAAATCTGATTGCAAAATTTAAAAATACTTAAGTCTGGTCTACCGTAAGGACCATACACTGTAAAAAATCTTATTCCAAAAGTGGGTAATTTAAATTGATTTGAATAATAGTATGCTAAAATCTCATTATTTTTCTTAGTTGCTCCATAAAGAGATAAAGGAGAGTCCGTATTTTGCGTTTCTCTAAATGGCAATTTATTTGCTCCATAAATTGAGGACGATGATGCATACAACAATTTTTTGATTTTATATTTTCTCGAAAGTTCTAAAATATTAAAAAATCCAATTTCATTTGTATAAATATATTTTTCTGGATATTTCATTGAGTAACCAACTCCTGCATATGCTGCAAGATTTATTACCACTTCAAATTTATTTTTTTTAAAGATAGTATCTAATAACCTATATTTTGAAATATCAATTTTTCTAAAAGAAAAATTTTTTTTTTTCTTTAATAATTTAAGTCTATCGATTTTTAAACTTTTATCATAATAATCATTTAAACTGTCCAACCCGTAGACATGATGTTTATCACCTAAAAGTTTTGCGGCTAAATGATAACCAATAAAACCCGCACATCCAGTAATTAAAATTTTCAATTTTTTTAATTTTTTTAATTTAGAAGTAAAATTCTTTTATACTTTTTCTTTTCTTTTTTCAAAGTTACCCCGGGAAGAATATTTTCTTTTATCACTTAAAATTGGATGCACTGACCACTGTTGTTTAGCAACATCCCAGTGTTTGGGCTTGTGGTCAACCCCGTGATGTTTCGTACCATGATGACAATTTCTGCAACCAGGTGAGATTTCTTTTCTTCTTCCTTTTTTATGAGTATTTCTAATTTCAATCAACTTTTTACTATTCCATGCTTGTTCTAATGATAAATCATCTAAATTAGTTTTTACTACATTGCCTTTATAATCTCTAATAACTTTATCTTTTGAGTTCTGATATTTTCCAATTACCAATCCTTCCTCCTCATTATATGCTCCAGCACAAGGTAAAATAATACCATTCGCTGAAACTGTTAATCTTTGAAATGGATATTGACATGCCCATTCATCTTGTATGCGATCGTCGGGTAGATCATGAAACCTGTAATCTTTAATTTCATTAACTGTAACAAAATCAACCCCAATGCTTTCCATATAGTTTCTATAAGACTCAGGATCTCTTTGAATAGCAGGAAAAATTGAATTTGTTCTTATTGAAGGTCTTGATTTTGAATATTTTTTCTTAAATTTATCTAAAAGTTTTATTGCATTCGAAACTTTCTCAAAAGCATTATAACTTTTATCATTAACTTTGTTCGGTGGTGTCCTTATTTTATTATATGTTGGTTCTAATCCGTCTATTGAAAAACTTATCCAACTCGGCTCTGCCATTACAATTTTCTCAGCAAGCTTTTCGTCGATTAATTGCCCATGGGTAAGAGAAGTGATTTCTAAAATTCCTTTTTTTCGCGCATAAGCAAGAACATCAGCAAAATCTTTCGTATTTCCCTCGTCATCTTTTTGCTTATACATTGTGCTTTCTCCTCTCCAACTAAAAGACATGGATGGAACACCTAGTTTCGCTGCTTCATCTATAATTTTAGTTACTGAATTCCATGGCATCATTCTCTGAGCTCCAACTACGGAATTTTGAAACTTATCAGTAATTGTGTAACACATAGTGCAAGCTAAATTACAGGTGCTTACAAGCTCACAATTAACAGATAATGGAAAAGATCCAGCGTCGTACTCTTTGGCTCTGCGATACCACTCTTCTCTATACTCGTAATATTTTTTTTTTCCTTGATCAGTTGGATGCATATTATTAACAAATTTCTGCTCTTGTTCTTTTGTAACATATGCAAAAATGGACCTGTTGACTGAAACTTTATCATTTTTTCCGGACCATTTCTTTTTTAGGTCTTCATCAAATTCTCGAAATACTGTCATATAGTCTTCTTATAAAGTCAAAATAATTTAAAACAATATCTAAATTAAGATAATTTATTTTTTAATTGATAGCTATTTCCCTCTTTTACCCAAATTTCTGGACTTCTATGCAAGTCTATAATTTTTATTAGTTCGTCATGGGTCATATTAAAGTATTTTAGATATTCCTGTAAATTCTCTTTTGGAAATTCACCATCATATTTTTTAATTAGTGATAAACCTTCCTCAGTTGATAAATGTTTATTATGAATATGCCTCGATACATCTCTTGAGCATCTGCCAAAACCAAATTTAATATATTGCATATAATAATACAAATCATCCATAAGATCGTCTAAGCTATCAAAGTTTGTAAAAGTACCGTTACACCGTTTAGTCCTAATAGTAAAATTGTATTCTTTTTTTACATATTCATAATTTTTTACAATGTCCCAAGGAAAAAAGTATCCAAAAAATATTGCAGAATTCTTTTTATAAACTTCTTCAGGAACCATATAAGGTTCAAGATCTCTTTCTGAAACATTTTCATCTACCCAATTTAATACATCATCACCTACCCAAGTTTCTTTTATTCTCGAAGGTGTAAAATGTCTTGTGGAGTCTTGATCTGTAAGTCTTCCGCCATACACAAGCATGGGGTCTTCTGCAAAAAATATTACATCAATTTTTTTTTCTACGGCTATTTTTGATGGAGCTGCTGCTATTCCTGCGTTCCAATGTACTTTTGGATTTCCTCTCTCAATAAAAAATCTTTTACTTAAATATCTTGATACATTACCATCAGGTTTTACTAAAATATTTGTAAAACCTTGATTTATAATTTGCTGTCTATTTAAAATACCAATTTCATTAGATATTAATGGAGCAAATGTCACTAACAAAGGGTTAAGACCAAATTTAAATTTTAATTTATGGGCAATAGAGGAGCTATCTTTACCTCCGCTGAAAGGGACAACACAATCATAATTATTTTTTTTTGATCTTATATCTTTACAAATTCTTTTAAACTCTTCCTCTCTTTCCTCCCAGGATACATTTTTATTTAGAAATTCATTGTTAGTACAAGCAGAACAAACTCCATCTTCATTAAAAATCATCAGAGGCCTACTATTTGGGGTATGGCATTTTTTACAAAACAAAAACTTTGATTGAATCATTTTTTTTACAAAGGATGTTTTAGTTTCCATTTTCCATTTTCATAATCCCACAAATGAGGAGATCTAGCCTTATCCGCTAACTCATTAAACCTCACTTCATCAAAGCTAGTATCTTTGATAATATTTTTTAGTTCGGGTGACTCGTTTGGATTAATGCTCAAATATTCGCATAATTCTTTAATCCATCTTTTTGGATATTCACCATTATATTTTCTAATAAGTTTTTTTCCCTCCTCAATAGTAATATCTCCGCTTCTTATTTCTTGAGCAACATCATAATGTACTTTTCCTAATCCAAATTTAATAAAACAAGTGTAGTAAAATAGGTCATCCATCTTATCATCTATACTAGAGTATCTTGTATAAGTTCCCGTAGATCTATCCTCTGATAGAGTAAAATTTTTTGAATTTTCTACTGTGTAATAATAATTGCCCTGAGGATGCCAGGGTATGAAGTAGCTAAAAGCTGAATATTTTATCTTAGCTTCGTCATAATCTTTAGATGTTATCGGAATATAAGGCTCTAATTCAGCTTCTGAGAGTTTAAGATCCTTTCTTAATTTTTTAATTTCATAGCCAGCTATTAGAATATCCTCTGGATCATCACAAACAAACCACTCTTTGTTCATTTCATCGCTATAAACATCGTGTGGATTACCATATTCTGCTGGGTTTTCACCATACATTATAAAAGGAATTTTTTTCATTGCTGCAAACTTAACTGGAAAATTTTTTTGCCCTAACACCCAACCCTGATATGGATGAAAAAGTTTTTCAGTCGCCAATCTCGTAATCATTCGATGAACCCTATTGTCTGAGGTAAAAAGGTAATTTGAGCAACCGCTATCTATCCAATTATATAAATTTTTACTTCCCCATTTTGTATAAATATGAGGTGCAAATGTACATGTAATTGGATTCATATTATATTTTTTCTTCAATATGTGCCAAACGTAAAAAGAATCTTTACCACCTGAACCTGGCACCACTACATCATAAGAGCCATTTCTGCTTCTATATTTATCTAAAAGTTTACGCAATTTATGTTCTCTTTCTTTCCAGTCAATATTTTCTTTTTCTTTGTTCCATTTACATGCATCGCATAAATCTTTTGTAAATTTTGTTGTAGTCTTATTGTCGTCATTGTAGTGTTCTGGTTGCATGTTTGGTCTTTGATTAGACATAAGACACTCTCTACAATATATAACCTCTTTAGGTAAATTATATAAAACTTTTGAATTTCTTTCTTGATTATTTTTATTTATATTTTTTTTATCCATTAGTATCCTTCCTAAAAGTTATTTTTTTTTAATTTTTTAATATCAATTTTGTTATAGTGTAGACCAGATGAGATTACACATGCTGAAATAATTTCCTCAAAAATTTTTAATTGCTCAAAATTATTAAAACCTCCACCTAATAGTATTGGGGAGTTATTTTCTGCTAACATTGGGATAATAGTTTCGTCCAAACCTGAGTACATCCCGTCACCGCTGATTTCAGTTACTGAAATTTCTCCACAACCAATATCTTCATATTTTTTTATCATATCCTTTAAATCATATCCTGTTAACTCTCGAGCCATTTTATAATATGACCTATATTCATTTATCTTAGAATAAGAGATTGATCCTACTATTGAGGAACTTCCAAAAATTGATACTATTTTTTTAAATTCATTAATATCTTCATGAATTAACGAATTTATAAGTAATTTATCACAACCGCTTTCTATTATTTTTTCTGCATCTTCTAAACTTCTAATATTCCCTCCGCCTGTTAATGGAATCTGTACAGCGGATCGAATCTTTTTTATTAAGTTCAAGTCTATTTGAGTGTTGTATAAAGAGCCGGTATTATTGCATAAAATAATTTCATCAATGCCATTGTTTGAATAAATTTCAGCAAATTTTAAAGCGTCACCTACTTTTCTTGTTCCATCAAATCTTATACTTTTTATAAGTTGTCCAGTCTTAATATCTAATCTAGCTATTATTCTCATAATTCATTGAAATTTTGTAGAAATTTTAAACCAGCATTTTTGCTCAACTCAGGGTGAAATTGGGTTCCAATAATACCTTTTCTAAAAAATGCAGCTATCAATTTTTTATTTTCAAAGCTAAAAAAAACTTTTTCAATATTAATTTCTTCAATATCACAGTAATATTTATGTAAAAAATAAAACCTTTCATTTTCAATCCCTTCAAAAAGTTTTTTAAAAAAATTATTTTTATTATTGTGGTAAAGATGTTTGAAACCTACATTCATCGATTTTTTAAATTTTTTTTTTAAACTTGATGTTTTACCTTTAATTATCTCGCATGTTCGATCTGCACTCTCCTCACTCAGATCCAAAAAAGCTTGTGCCCCAAGACAGATACCGTATATGAGTCCTCCATTCTTAATGAAATCATTAATTAATTTTTTAAGTTCTTGAGGTTTTTTTTTATCAAAAAAATTACTTATATGCCCAACACCTGGAATAATAATCTTTTTTAACTTAACTAAGCTTTCAAAATCGTCACTTACTTTAAATTGAATGTCAGCTTTTTTAAGTGCTGAAATAAGTGAAAAATAGTTTGAAGATCTATACTTATATACTCCAATCATACTAAGTGAGTGAATTTATACTATCAATAATCTTTTTACTGATAAATTTTTGATCGTTGATGCTTAAATTTATTGACGTAGGAATACTTATTGAATTTAATCCAATTTTTTTTGAAATTGGAAATTTACCTTTTCCAAATTTTGAGTAAGGTCTCATTGAATTTAAAGGATAAAAGCCTGGTCTTGTTTCAATGCCATAATAACTCAAAATTTTTATAAGTTTATCACGCCTTCTCTCTCCAAAATTATTTATACAAATTGTGTATAACCAATAAGAATTGGTAGACCATTTATTTTTGGGAAGTAATTTTATATTTTTATCTTTTTTAAATAATTTATCATAATTTGTAAAAATTTTTTCTCTCATTTTAAGAAAATAATTAATTTTCTTTATTTGTGCTACACCAACCGCAGCCTGTAAATTTGTCATCCTGAAATTAAATCCAGCATAATCGTGCCAATAATTCTTTTTTTTTGACCTACCTTGATTAAGTAAAATTTGAGCTTTTAAAGCATCATTAAGTTTTCTAAAAACTACCATTCCTCCTTCACCAGTTGTGATAAGTTTATTAGGAAAAAAACTGAAAGTTGAGCTGTTTCCATCTAACCCTACTTTTCTTTTTTTATATTTAGCGCCCAGAGCCTCAGCGCAATCTTCGATTACTAAAAGTTTATTTTTTTTTGCAAATTTTTTTATTTCATCAATTTTTGCTGGTTGCCCATAAATATGAACAGGCAAAATGGCTTTGGTATTTTTATTAATTAATGTCTCTGCTTTTTTAAGATCTATTGTCCAGGTCTCTTGCTCACAATCAACTAAAACCGGTTTTGCTCCTATATTTAAAACAGCATTAATTGTTGCTGCGAATGTAAAATTTGGGAGTATTACTTCGTCGTTTCTTTTCACTCCCAAAGAAGCTAAAGCTAATTCAATTGCAGTTGTACCATTTGATACTGCAACTGCATATCCTCCTCCAAGATACTTAGAAAATTTTTTTTCAAATTCTTTAACAAATTTTCCTGTAGATGAAATCCAATTACTCTTTATGCAATAAGTAAGATTCTTCAATTCCTCTTTTCCCAAAATTGGTTCAAATAAAAAAAAATTTTTTTTAAATTTTTTATTTTTCATTTTGCTCATTTATCTCAAATTTAATCATGATATCAATTAATTGATCTAAATCAGTTTTTGGTTTCCAATTTAATACTCTTCTTGCTTTGCTATTATTGCCTCTTAAATTATCAACCTCTTTTGGCCTAAAATAAAAAGGATCAATTTCGATTAGTATTTTTTTTGTTTTGGCATCTATGCCTTTTTCTTTTAAACCTTTACCTTTCCAAAAAAGTTTAATGCCGATTTTTTTGAAAACTTTTTCAACAAATTTTTTAACCGTATAAGATTTATTAGTAGAAATCACATAATCATCAGGTTTTTTTTGTTGCAATATTTTCCACATTACTTCAACATATTCTTTTGCATACCCCCAATCTCTTTTAGAATAGAGATTACCAAGAAATAATTTATCTTGATTTTTATTCTTAATTTTTACTGCCGCCTCGATAATCTTTTTTGTAACAAAGTTAGAACCTCGTCTTGGTGACTCATGATTAAATAGTATCCCATTACATGCAAACATTCCTCGGTCTCTATAATGTTTAACAATGTTAAAAGAGAATAACTTTGAAATTGAATAAGGAGAATTAGGTATAAATTTAGAGTTTTCATTTTGTGGCACCTTTGTGTTATCACCATAAAGTTCACTAGTTGATGCCTGGTAAAATTTTGCCTTTGGACAAATAAGTGATACGCTCTCGAGTAATTTTAAACATCCAACAGCATTAACTTGGGTAGTATAATCTGGCATTAAGAATGAAGTGTGAACATGTGATTGGGCAGCTAAGTTGTAAATTTCGTCAGGTTTAACTTTTAATAAAATCTTGTTTAAACTCGAGGAGTCTGTGATATCGCCATAATGTAAAATAATTTGTCTTTTTCTTTCGTGAAAAACTATGTTTAAATGTCTTAATTTATTTAAATTATCTCCAGATGACCTTCGTCTAATACCATGAACTTGATATCCTTTTTTAATTAAAAATTCAGCTAGATAAGATCCGTCTTGACCTGTAATACCAGTAATTAACGCCTTTTTTTTCATTTTAGTTATTATTGTTTTTAAATATTCTTACTAAGTTTTTTTATCGCACTATTTTCTATTTCAAGTGTTTCATTAAATTTAATTGATAAACCTACCCTATGCGTAACTAATATAACAGTTTGGTTTTTATATATATTTATTATTGAACTTAAAATGAGCTTTTCGGTATTTTCGTCTAATGCATTAGTAGCTTCATCTAGTATAATAATTGGTGTATTTCTATATAAAGCACGAGCAATACCAATTCTTTGCCTTTGTCCCCCAGATAAATTAACTCCATCTTCACCAACAAAGGTATTAATTTTATCTGCTTGTTTTTCAACAAATTCATTTAATTGAACAATTTCTAAAACTTTATAAATCTTTTTTTCGTCGATCAACTCATCTGGAACACCAAATGCTATATTCTTTTTTATAGTATCATCAGTTAAATAAATTTTTTGCGGGACATAACTAATATTTTTCTGCCATCCTTTTTCGTTACTATTAATATCGACATTATCTACAAGTATTTTTCCTCCGGTAGGTTTTAACAGGCCTAAAATCAGATCTAATAGTGTAGTTTTTCCACAGCCAGTTCTGCCAATGATAGCTATTTTTGATCCTTTATTTATATTCAAATTAAGGTTTTTAAAGATTTTTTCAGATCTACCAGAGTATGAAAATGACATATTTTTTAAGCATATTTCCTTTTCAAATAATAAGCTTTCTTTTTCCTCTAAATTTTTTTTATCTAAATTTTCGAATTTTCTATAATCATCCACGAGGATGTCTAGAGCTGGCTCGGAAGCAATTACATTTTGTAGATTAGTTGTTATTCTGTTGTATGATGGCAAAAGCCTAATGGCAGCTATAGCAAATACACCAAGTGTTGTGACTATTTCGATTGAGTCTTTTCCAAGAAAGATGCTAGCTAAAATTAATAAAGAGAGCACAAACACTCCTGCAAATTCAAAGACTAGCCTAGGCACAGGGTTTAGAATAGTTCTTAGCCTTAACACATTGTATACACCTTTATGATATTTATCGTATATATCTACAAAACTATTCTGATTATTTGAAATTAAGATTTCTTTAATTCCTCTGAAACCTTGTATTAAATGTTTTACTCTCAACCTTTCATCTCGTTTTCTTAAATTTCCCCAAGACTTCAACTTATCTTTAGTAAAATAATTTAAAGTTATTCCTAAAATAATTAAGAATATCGATATAACAAAAGAACCTGCAGGATTAAAAAGAAATAAAAAAAAAGTTATACCAATCAAAATGGTGATCTCTGCAAATAATAGGCATAAAGAATTAATAAGAGATGTTGAGATGTTTATTTCGCTAGAAATATTTCTGATCATTTTTGAAGAGTCATTTTCAAGGTGAAATTGATAGCTTGAATTTAAATAATTTTTATAGAAAAACTTTGCTACCCTGGTATTTATTTGAAACATTATCTTGGCTTGTTTCCAATTAAGTAAAAAAACTATTAATGTTTTTAAGAAAAAGACTATAACTAGTGCTGATAGTAAAATGAGAGTAGCTTGCTCTTTATTATAAATAATAAAATTTATTAATTTGTTGTCTAAATAATTACTTATAGCTAAAGGATCTAATACTACCGTAAGAGAGGGTGCTATCAGACCAAGGCCAACTACCTCTAACATCATTGCTATAATCATTAAACTAATGAGAATAAAAATTGATAGTTTATTTTCTTTATTTAAAATTAGTTGAATTTTACTTATTAGAGTCATCGCTAGCTTAATAATAAATATTTAATTAAATAATTTAATGAGATTTTATCGAATAATAATTTGGGATAAGGCAAAGCTCCGCACTTTGCAAAAAGTCATTTTTTACATTTATTCTTTTCATTAAAACTTTAAACTGTGGCGAATGAAAACTCCCGTTTATCTAAAGTAGTTTTTATACTGCCAACTAACACATTAATTTTATTTCTTTGTAAATTAATAATTTGAAATATCTTTCCTGTAAAAGGTCCAGAAGAAAAAATATATTTTTTATTTGCAAATAATTCTATAAAGTTTTTTGATAGTAATCCAGTTTCATCCTCAGAAGTTTTACATTTATTTATAAACTCTGATATCTCTTTTTGAGACTCAATGAAGCCATCTAAAAAAAATTTTAATCCTCTTGAGTTTTTAAGATAATTAGTTGAATTTTTATTTTGGAAACTTTTATGAAAGCAAAAAAGATAGTCACCGAGCAAATTAAAATTCTTATTGATTAACTTGTTATTTTTGTACCTTTGTATACGAATTTTAGGAATATAGATTTTACAATCATTTCCAAGTTTTTTTTGAAATTCTCTTTTTAGAAACTCAAGGTTTTTTTTATCAAATTTTAATATCGCCCACATAAAATTTTATTTCTCCAACTCTTTTTTTAATTCATCATATTCTTTCATTTTTCTTTTCATAAAATTTATAGTTAGTCTTGTTCTTTCGGCTATGCCTTTTGGTGTTATGATGTATTGAAAATATTTAATTTTATTAGATCTTTTTTTGAAATTTCTTATTTTAACAAGTCCTTTTTGCTGAAGTGCTTTTAAACAATAATTTAGTTTACCTAAACTTATACCAAGGCTACTTGCTAATTCTCTTTGCGAAGAATTAGGATTTCTCTGCACTTTTCTTAAAATTTCGAAGTGGTCTTGATTTTTCATCATATGTTCAAATTTTGAACGTTATAACGTTCATATTTTGAACAGTCAACAAAAAATTAGTTAATTTTCCACTTTCTAGGGTCGATAAGCTTATTATCAACTACATCTAGTTTTGAGAATATAGAGGTATTTTTCTTTCTTTTTTTAAGAATGTTGTAAATTTCTTTTAATTGTTTCGAGCTTGAAACACCAATAATAAAATTTTTGAAATTATTTTTTCCATTCAAGTCGTATAAAATCCACTCTTTAATAGTTAAATTATTTTTTTTAAAAGTTTCTCTGATCTTGTGGAATTTTTGTGACCAATTACTAAAAAATTTTATCTTTTCTGGATTTTTTTTTAAAAGTAACCCTTTCAAAAAAATTGACCTAGCAATTAATACGCATTTTTTTCGTTTTACTAGTCTTATGATCTTTTTATTAACAAACCTTCTATCTAATAAATTATAAGGCACTTGAATAACGTCAATTTTGAATTTATTTAAAATTTTAAAAATCTCGTACTCCGTATAAACTGAGACACCTATACGAGTTATTAATCTAATTTTTTTCAACCTTACTAATTCTTTGAAAAGTTTTAAACCATTCTTTTTTAAAAGTTGAGCTGGCTCATGAATATAAAGAGTATTAATTTTTTTTATATTCAACCTTTTAATTGAGGATCGAATGTTATCTTCTAAAGTTTTATTTTTTTCTTTAATTTTAAATTTTTTTGATAACTTAGTATCTATTTTTACAACTTTTTTTTTAAAAATTTTTTTTATACTGTTTCCTAAAAATCTCTCCGAATCTTTATAATCATTGGCAGTATCAAAACGATTAATTCCAATTTTTTTAGCTAATTTTACTATTTCGAAAATCTTGTTTTGACTTAAATTTTTATTTTTAAGCCCATAAAAATTACCAAAGTTGGCGCAGCCGATAATTAATTTCATTTTATAATCCTCAGATTAATCTAACTTGAATTAATTTATCAGATTTTTTAAAAAAAAGTAATTAATGTAGCCTCTAGCTTTATTTTATTGAAATAATGAATATATTTTAAAGTTTGAAGTAAATTTTCTCTGGATGATGTATTTTTTTCAAAAATATCTACTGTGTAAAAAATTTTTTTCAGTGCATAAATCAAGCCAATTGAGCTATTAGTACTGGTCAGCTACACACGTTACCGTGCTTCCACACCC
>MDTD01174059.1_pt1 | contig 22596 bp, 14 predicted proteins | sample 811221 | NCBI WGS metagenome assembly MDTD01 (sample SAMN05326646, study PRJNA326480) | marine metagenome | isolation source: seawater | place: Pacific Ocean: South West | collected 2011 | reverse complement strand
CGGCAGCCCTATTTAGAAAAGGAAAAAAAGATGAAAAAATTAATCTTGGAAATTTAATAGTACAATTTGTGTGCCACCGAACACAAAAAATCACCAACAAGCACACAAACACCTAAAATTAAAAGATATTAAAAATCATTTTCTTTTTTCATCTCCATTTCACCGGCCCTTCCCCCTGTTCTCCGCTGCATTCTTCCCGGAAAAAGTTCAAAATTTTGAACTTTTAAAGACACCCACAGGCGTCAACACCCATAACCCACTGTTATCATATACCATATTAAAATTCATTTTTTTTAACCCGGGATCAAGCCCTGCGTCCATGATATTAAACCGGGCCATTCACGCCCTTGAATGCTGCCAACTTTTTTGAGGTGTGAAAGTTAAAAAGAGAAGAATAAAACCCGGGTCGGGCCGGCATCACTTGTCCGGTGAAGCTGCCACTGAGATGTTACCGTGTGCCGCGTCAACATTCATACGAACACCTGTGAACCCTTCACCGGAAAAAACCATACGCCCGACCGTCACATCGGCGTTAAAGTCCAAATCACGAAGATGGTGGAAGGGCAGCAGCGCCCCGATCTGAGCCACCGCATCCCCATTTGTTTCAGGCGCAGCCCGCTGTTTTCCAGGCATATGTGTTCCAGGCATACCGGTTTCCCCGTTTTGAGGCAGATAGCGGTCAAGGTTGATGTCATCCAGCACAAGTGACACCTGTGAAAACGGATCTGCGATCACTGCCCGGCCCTTTATCCGGGTATCATCCAGGTATCCGCTGATATTCTTTAAGACCCACTCCCGCCGTGTTGCCGCAATGGCGGTGTCAACCCTCACAGCGCTAAAGACATGGGGATCGGGTGGGACGGGCAGTGTCCTGTTGAATGCCGCCAAAAACGCTTTCAGATTATCATGGGAGAGGCTGAACCGCCCGTTCACGGCAGACTTTTTGGTACCGATCTTACGGGCTTCGAGCTGCCCGTCCAGCCGCAGGCCAAGGCCGCAAATTTTGAACTCAGGGACAAGGATACGGCCCCAGGCCATATCCATATCCATGCGTATATCCACTTCAAGGGCTCGGGAACCGGTTCGTTCCCAACGGTTCGGATCTTTTTGCGCCTGGTCATGTCGTCCCTGCAGCCGGTCCGCGATGGCAAGTATTAGGGGCAGGTCTTTTGCACTGGCCCGGATGTCACCGAAGGCCTTGGGCATGAGGGAAAACAGGCCGTGGGTTGAAAACTTCGAGCTAGAATCCATGCCTGCCCCCCGGCCTTCCAACTTCCGGATTTCAATCCGCCCGCCGTGGAGGTCGGCGTCGAAATCAGCGTCCAAATGAAAGCGTTTATCTGGCAAACGGTCCAAATTGGCCTCAAGCGCCTCAATTTCCGGTGTTCGGCTAAAAATTCCCGCGGCAAATAAAAGAATGCCGGGAAGGTCCGGGCCTGCGGCATGGATGTCTCCCCCAAATTCGGGAAGTCCCGCCTGCCGCCCTTTGACTCCAAAATTCCCTGTAAACTCAGCCCCGAGCAGGCTGGCCCGGAAATCAGATACCTGGCTTTCTTTTCGTGAGGGCATGACATGAATCCCCATGGACATCTCCATCTGCCTGCCGGACAGATTCTCAGCTCTCATTTCAAGTGGCTTTGACAGGCGGGTAATATCAGAACAAAACGCCCTGACCGCCCCCTGGAAGTCAGGATCATAGGCAAAAAGATCCCTTCCGTGAAGGTTGCCTTCAACCCGTATTTCCCCCAGGGATATGGCAATATCCTCCAGCATGAACTGGCCCGCCGCAGGGTCGAGTTCGATCCTTGCACGTCCTGCAACATCAATTCCCGGTTTCGATGACATCCCCCTGCCAAGCGATCGTATACCGGCAACACCCCGGAACCTGAGCCCCATCGTTTTAATCTTCCGGCGGACTTCGGGCAGGACATGCCATTCAGATGCCCTAAGAAAAATGCGATGTTTTTCAGTTCGCAATTCAAGATGCAGGTCCCTGGCAGTCATCCCCAGCGCCATGAGTTTCATCAGCGCTCCGGACAATCCTGGAACCGTTTGTGATGTTTTTCCGGAGGGTATAGAAGCCTCAGGTGCTTCAGATTTCCCGAAGATATCCAGATCTTCATCCAAGAGGGCAAAGCGCTCCCCCTTTTCCTTATTCCCGGTAACCAACGCGCCAACAACAGGTGCGGCATCATTACCGCTTATTTGCCAATTCCCCCGCCCTGACGAACCCCGTTCAAACACAATCCGCACACCCGAGACCCGGATGGGATCCATTTTCAATGACCCTCCCAACAACGTCCAGGGATGAATCCTTAATTGCACAGAATCTATCTCAAGAAAATTGTCTGATCCCATCTGCTTTGGGTTTGCCATCGTTACGCCGTTGGCGGTGATTCGAAAATCAGGAAAATAAGACAGAAGGAAAGGTCCGTTAATGTGTACCGGCCGGCCCATGTGCTTGCCGGCAGCTTTTAAGACAAAGCGTTTGACAAGCCTTGCATCCAGGTCCGCCCAGATCAATCCGGTGAAGATTGCGGCCAGAAGACATGCCGCCGGGATGACCCTACGGCCTTTCGCTATGAGGTATGATTTCTTTGCTGCCAATAAAAGCTCTCCTTGCATTTAAACCGGGTCAGGATAAGCGAGCCCGTCCGCTAAAGTCAAGCGGGGGAAAACGATTGGCAGCGATACGCGTGAAGTTTTAATAAAAGGAGGGAATCGGCATCCGTCCGGTAAAGGACGGATGCCGGGCAAAAATTTAGTACTTGTAATGATCCGGTTTAAAGGGGCCGTTTACCGAAATCCCCAGATAATCCGCCTGTTCCTGGGTCAGTTGGGTCAGGTTCACGGACAGATTTTTAAGATGGAGCCTTGCCACCTCTTCGTCCAGTTCCTTGGGCAGGGTGTACACCTGGACGTCAAGGTCTTCCTGGGCCAGCTTAATCTGGGCCAGGGTCTGGTTGGAGAAGCTGTTGCTCATCACAAAGCTGGGATGTCCCGTGGCGCAGCCCAGGTTCACCAGGCGGCCTTCGGCCAGGACGATCACAGACCTGCCGGATTCCAGGGTCCATTTGTCCACCTGGGGTTTGATGTTGATCTTTGTGGCTTTGGAATTTTTTTCCAGGTAGGCCATGTCGATTTCATTGTCAAAATGGCCGATGTTGCAGATGATGGATTCGTCTTTCATCTGTTCCATGTGTTCACCGGTGATGACATGGTAGTTGCCGGTGGCGGTCACAAAGATATCACCGCGGGAGGCCGCTTCTTCCATGGTCACGACTTCGTACCCTTCCATGGCCGCCTGAAGGGCGCAGATGGGATCGATTTCCGTCACCAGAACGATGGCCCCGTAGCCTTTCATTGAAGCGGCGCAGCCCTTGCCCACATCACCGTAGCCGGCAACCACAACGGTTTTGCCTGCGAGCATAACGTCGGTGGCCCGCTTGATGCCGTCGGCCAGGGATTCCCGGCAACCGTAAAGGTTGTCAAACTTTGACTTGGTGACGGCGTCATTCACATTGATGGCCGGAAATAATAATTCTTTCTTGGCCGCCAGCTGGTACAGGCGATGAACGCCGGTGGTGGTTTCTTCGGAAACGCCACGGATCTTTTCAGCGATCCGGGTCCATCGCTGGGGATCGTTCGCCACAGAAACTCTCAGACGGTCCACCAGGCAGATTTCATCCTGGCTGCCCTTGTTGCCTTCAAGAATTGAGGGGTCTTTTTCCGCCTTCACACCCTGATGGACGAACAGGGTGGCGTCACCACCGTCATCCACGATCAGGTCGGGACCGGAGCCGTCAGGCCAGATCAGGGCCTGCTCGGTACACCACCAGAATTCTTCAAGGGTTTCCCCTTTCCATGCAAATACGGCGGCGGAGCCTTTTTCCGCAATGGCGGCAGCGGCATGATCCTGGGTGGAGAAAATGTTGCAGGAGGCCCACCGGATATCCGCCCCAAGTTCGTAAAGGGTGTCGATGAGCATGGCCGTCTGGATGGTCATGTGCAGACTGCCCATGATCTTCAGACCCTTCAGGGGTTTTTCAGGGCCGTATTTTTCCTGGATGGCCATGAGGCCGGGCATCTCTTTTTCAGACAACTGCATATCTTTATGGCCGTCTTCGGCCAGGGAAATATCTGCGACCTTATACTTAAGTGTCAGGTCCAGATCGAGAAAATCTTGCGATTTGCTGGGTTGTAGCATATTGGGTTCCTTTTTTTATATCTATAATCCGGCCAGACGTCTAATTTCGTCGGCCTTGATGGTTCTTTCCCAGTAAAAGTCAGGGTCTTTGCGTCCGAAATGTCCGTAGGCGGAAGTTTTTCTGTAAATCGGGCGCAGCAAGTCCAGTTCCTGGATAATACCGGCCGGTCTCAGGTCGAACACCTCTTTGACAATGTCAACGGCCTTGGCTTCGGCAACCTTGCCGGTTCCCATGAAGTCCACGAGTAAAGACACGGGTTCCGCCACGCCAATGGCATAGGCCACCTGGACTTCACACTTGTCGGCAAGCCCTGCCGCCACCAGGTTTTTGGCCACATAACGGCCCATGTAAGAGGCGGAGCGGTCCACCTTGGAGGGGTCCTTGCCGGAGAAGCAGCCGCCGCCGTGGCTGCCCTGGCCGCCGTAGGTATCCACGATGATTTTACGACCGGTCACCCCGCAGTCACCCATGGGTCCGCCAACCACAAACCGGCCGGTGGGGTTGATGAAAAAGCGGGTGTCCCCGTCCATCATCTCTCCGGGAATAACCTTTTTAATGACTTCCTTGACAATGGCAGCCTTAAGGTCGTCGTAAGATACATCCGGGGAATGCTGGGTGGAAACCACCACGGTATCCACGCGCTGGGGCTTGCCGTCCACGTATTCGATGGTCACCTGGGATTTGCCGTCGGGCCGCAGGAAGTCCAGGGCACCGTTCTTACGGACCTGGGTCAGCCGCTTGGTGAGTCTGTGGGCATAAATGATGGGCATGGGCATGAGTTCTTCGGTTTCATTGGTGGCGAAACCGAACATCAGGCCCTGGTCACCGGCACCTTGTTCCTTGAAAAGGCCAGCCCCCTCGTCAACGCCCTGGGCAATATCAGCGGACTGCTGGTCAATACTTGTGATGACGGAGCAGGTCTGCCAGTCAAAGCCCATGTTAGAGGAGTTGTATCCGATTTCCTTGATGGTATTTCTGACCACCTCGGGGATATCCACGTAGCAATCGGTGGTGATTTCACCGGCCACCATGGCAAGACCTGTGGTCACAAGCGTTTCGCAGGCCACACGGCAGCGTTTGTCTTCTGCCATGATGGCGTCCAGGATGCTGTCTGAGATGGCGTCGGCCACTTTATCCGGATGGCCTTCGGTAACAGATTCAGAGGTAAATAGGGAGGTTTGTTTTTCTGACATGCTGTCTCCTTCTATTGCGTGTATATTGTTTGAATTCTTTGCAACTTTCCTGATAGTCGTTGTCTGTTTCGCGTTTGGAAATTGTCCTATCACTAATAGAGGGTTTGGCCCTTTTTGTCAATGAAAAGAAAAAATATATCAATATATGTTCATATTTTAATAGCCGCATTGGAATTTCCTTGACAAGCCACCCGGTATGATGCAGAACCGTAATAAACCGAATGCACAGAACCAGAGACGGAGAAAATATGACCGAGACACGAATTACCGGCATTGGCAACACCCTGGTGGACATCCTCATCAATGAAACCGATGCATTTTTAGACCTGTTTGGCAAAGAAAAAGGCGGCATGACCCTGGTGGGCCCCGAAGTTCACCAGCAGATTCTGGCGAAAACGGATCAGATCCCGGCGGTTGTTCCCGGGGGAGCCGCCTGCAACACCATTGTGGGAATCGGCCGGCTGGGTGGCGAGGCCAGATTTATCGGCTGCCGCGGCAGGGACGATTTCGGGGAAGACCTGGAGGATCAGATCACGGCCTGCGGGGTAAAACCCCACTTTTTTCATTCAGAGGACACCCCTACCGGCAAGGCCCTGTCCGTTGTAACCCCCGATGCCCAGCGCTCCATGTTTACCGATCTTGGGGCATCTGTAAAACTGGATCCGGCCTGGGTGACAACGGATCTGTTTGCAGATACGGCCATCGCCAATGTCGAGGGGTATCTGCTCTTCAATCCCGCCCTGATGAACGCCGCCGTCCGGGCGGCAAAGGAAGCGGGTACCCGTATCGCCCTGGATCTTGCCAGCTTTGAAGTGGTTGAAGCCGCCAGGGACATCCTGCCAGCTCTGATCCGGGATTACGTGGATATCCTGATTGCCAACGAAGACGAGGCAAAAGCCTATACCGGCCACACGGATGAAGCCAAAGCCCTTGAGGCGCTGTCCAAAGATGTGGACTATGCCGTGCTCAAGGTGGGCAAACGGGGCAGTTATGTCTCATTTGAAGGAAAAACCTACCGGATCCCGCCGGTGTCCGGCAATGATCCGGTGGACACCACCGGCGCCGGCGATCTCTGGGCCGCAGGCTTTCTTTACGGTATTGCCCACGGATTATCCATCGAAAAATCAGGAGAACTGGGATCGGTTTGCGGTTATGAAGTCTGCCAGGTCATGGGCGCCCAGATCCCCGATGACGGCTGGGAGCGCATCCGCAAACTGCTCTAAACACCGTCCCATCAACGGCCATGGGCCGCCCATGAACGTCATGCGCCGTGCCCACAACAAACCATGAAAGAATTCAACGAGTTGCTTTGTTCTTTCATATAAAAATTTCGCCAATAAAAAAGGCAGCATCCCGCGAACTTCACAGGTGCTGCCTTTTTTTAGCTTAACGATAAAGGGGTTTATTTAAATACCACCTTGTACACGTCCTTATAGGTTTTGGCAAAGTGGAAGTCGATGCCCTCCTTGATGTGATCAGGCAATTTCTTGAATGCGCTGGAGCAGCCGTCCGGAAGGATAATTTCCTTGATCCCGACCCTTCTTGCGGCAATGATCTTTTCCTTGATGCCCCCCACCGGCAGGACTTCTCCTGTCAGGGTCACCTCACCGGTCATGGCCAGGGGCCGGTCGATAGCACGCCCCGAAGCCAGTGACACCAGGGCCGTCGTCATGGTGATCCCGGCACTGGGACCGTCTTTGGGGGTGGCGCCTTCCGGCACGTGAAGATGAAGGAAAGTGTTGTCAAAGTAATCTTCTTCAACCCCGTAGGCCTTGGCATTTGACCGGACGTGGGAATGGGCGATGGCCGCGGACTCCTGCATGATGTCACCCAGCTTGCCCGTCAGTTTGAACCCGGAATTTTTTCCGTGCACCCGGACCGCTTCAATGGGCAGGGTCGCCCCGCCCATCTGGGTCCAGGCAAGCCCGGTGACGATTCCCACACCTTTCATCTGCTTTTCAGCCTTGAACACCGGCGGCCCCAGAAGTTTTTCCAGGGATTTGATATTGATCCGGATCTTTTCCGTTCCCTCCTTGAGGATCTGGACAATACTCTTTCTGATGATCTTGTTCAGCAGTTTCTCAAGGTTCCTTACCCCGGCTTCCCGGGCATAGCCTTCCACCAGGTGGCGGATGGTGGGATCCGTGATGGTAATGATGTTGGCGTTCAGCTTGTTGCGCCGCAGCAGCCTGGGCCACAGATGCTTTCTGGCGATCTCCACCTTTTCCTGGGTGATATAGCCGGAGAGGTTGATCCGGTCCATTCTGTCCAGCAGCGGTCCCGGAATGGTATCCAGGGTGTTGGCCGTGCAGATAAAAAGGACCTTGGACAGATCGATTCTCAGATCCAGGTAATGGTCCAAAAATTCCGAATTCTGTTCCGGATCAAGGACTTCAAGCAGGGCGGATGCGGGATCACCCTGGTAGGAGGCACCGATCTTATCGATCTCGTCCAGCATGACGACGGGATTGGCCACCTCAGTATCCTTCAGGGCCTGGACCAGCTTGCCGGGCAGCGCCCCCACATAAGTACGGCGGTGCCCCTTGATTTCCGCCTCATCTCTCATGCCCCCCAGGGAGAACCTGTAGAACTTGCGCCCCAGGGCCTCGGCAATACTCTTGCCTATGGAGGTTTTGCCCACACCCGGCGGGCCCACGAACAGGATGATGGAACCCGAGATATCCTTTTTATATACGCCAGCGGCAAAAAACTCGATGATCCGCTCCTTGACGTCGGTGAGGCCGGCGTGGTCCCGGTCCAGAATCTCTTCAGCCCGCTGGATGTCGATATTGTCTTCGGAAAATACCCCCCAGGGGAACGAGGTCACCCAGTCCAGGTAATTCCGGGTCACCCCGTACTCGGATGATCCCGTTTCCAGAACCGACAGCTTTTCAATCTCCTCGTCAAACCGCTTGACCACATGTTCGGGGGGATCTAGTTCGGCGAAACGCTCCTTGAATTTATCCACATCAGAGGTTTTATCGTCCTTTTGAATCCCCAGCTCTTTCTGGATGGCCTTGAGCTGCTCCTTGAGGAAAAACTTGCGTTTGTTTTCATCCACCTGGGTGTTGATGTCCTTCTGGATCTTTGTCTGGAGCTTGGCGATCTCGATTTCCTTTTGCAGAAGCATCATCACTTTTTTCATCCGCTCCAGGATGGACTCTTCTTCCAGGATGTCCTGGAGTTCGTCCCCGTTGGCCGTGGTAATGCCGGCGGCGAAATCGGTCAGCGGCGACGGCTGATCCGGGGAAAACCGTCCCAGGTACTGCTTGAGGTCCTCGGAATACAGAGGGTTTAAAGAGAGCAACTGCTTGATGGCGGATATGATGGAAATGGCATAGGCCTTGACCTCATCCTTTTTATCATCGGAGGACTCAAGATACTCCACCTGGACCACGAAGGGCGGTTTGTCCGAAAGGAACTTTTTGATCTTGAAGCGCTCAAGTCCCTGGGCGATGAACTGGAGGTGACCTTCCACATCGACGATGTTCAGCATCCGGACCACGCAGCCGATTTGCGGAAAATCCTCCTTGTACACGTATTTTCCCTTCACCTCTTTCAGATAGGACAGCCCCAGAAGGTTGCGGGACTCTTTGGTGGCCTTCATCAGGGTTTCTTCCCAGCGCTGTTTGGAGACCATCAAGGGCTGGACCTGTGCAGGCAGATGGGGACGGCCGGTAATGGGCACCAGATACAGGATATTGGGTTTCTCACTCTGGGGGATCAGCTGGCCCTTGGCATTCTCTTCATCATCTATCACGACTTCGGGTGTAATGGGTTTGCTTTCATCGCTCATGGGTCACCTCAAATTTATCAAATTCAGATTGTCTGATACGTTGGATTGACACTTCTTCATACTATAATCAAAAATCCCGGGCTTACAATACCTCGTCCCGTTTTAACCCGGTGTGAATATTTTTTTGTTGGTGCCCCATAAAAACAGCAAGATCCATACCATTGCCCTGAGGCAATGGTATGGATCCGCGTTTGATATGAATCCGGTCTATCTTAAGATCGGAGGTGTATTTTTATTTACAGATGAACTCCTTTTGCTCATCACATCCGTCATCGGTTCTTGAGGCGCAGCCACTGCAGTTTGAGGCACTGCCGCAGCCGCATTCTCCCTTGCCTTTGTACATCCTTACAAAACTTCTGACGGTGAATGCCAGTGCGGCGGCAACGATCAGGCCCACAAGTAAATTTTCCATGGATAGCGTCTCCTTGTACCGGATTAAAGGATGAGTTTGCCCGCCTGGTACACGGCCACAGAGAGACCGAATGCCAGTGCGGTGTTGAAAACCACGGAGAATCCCGCCCATTTCCAGGACCCTGTCTCCCTGGCGATACATACCACGGTGACAAAGCAGGGGGCATAGAAAATGGTGAATATCATGAGAGAAAAGGCCGTCAGGGGGCTCCACCCGGGTGCGGATTGCAGTCTCTGGGCCAGAGAGGTATTTTCCTCAGGATCCACCTCACCCAGGGAGTAGGCAGTCCCCAGGGTGGACACCACGACTTCCTTGGCAGCGAAACCGCCCACCAGGGCGATATTGGTCCGCCAGTCAAACCCGGCCAGGCGTGAAATGCCCTCCAGTGCCACACCGATACGGCCGGCAACAGAATTCTTCAAGGCAGCCTGGGCCTCTTCCCCGTCGATGAGAAGCAGGTCCTCTTTCACGGCCAGGGCAGCTTCGGAAAGCCCGTCATCACCTTCTGCCGCACTGATCTCATTCAATAGGGCCGGTGAGACATTATCCGTCACGGCGGACCGTTTTGCCTCAAACTGAGTCAGTGTTGTATCATCCAGGCCGGGAAAGGTCATCATGGCCCAGAGCACAATGGAAATCCCCAGAATCACGGTGCCGGCCTTTTTCATATACTGCCAGGTCCGCTCCCAGGTATGAATCAGAAGGCCTTTAATGGTGGGCAGACGATACGGGGGCAGTTCCATGACAAAAGGCGTGGCCTCTCCTTTGATCACGGTGGACCGAAGCAGACGGGCCACCAGAAGGGCACCGATCCAGGAAATCAGTGTCAGGATCAGCATCACCCTGGCCTGGTTCTCGGCAAAGAAAGCCGCCACCAGCAGGGCGTATACCGGCAGCTTGGCCCCACAGTTCATAAAAGGTACCGTCAGCAGCGTGGCCAGACGCTCCTTGGGGGATTTCAGGGTTCTGGCGGCCATAACCCCGGGCACGGCGCAGCCGCCGGCGATGCCGCCGGAAACGATGAACGCCATCACCGAAGAGCCGTGAAGACCGAACAACCGGAACACCCGGTCCAGCATAAAGGCCATCCTGGCCAGGTAACCGGAGTCCTCCAGAAAAGAGATGCCTAAAAACATGAACATGATCAGCGGAACAAAACCAAGTACGCCACCGACCCCGTCAACGATCCCGGAGATTATCAGCGACTTCAAAAGGCCCTCGGGCAAGGCGGCTTCGGCCATACCGCCGATCCATCCGAACAACCCTTCAAGCCATTCTGTGGGCAGCACGCTGTAGGTGAAGGTAAAGTTGTACAATCCCATGAGGACCCCCACCATGATGATGGGTCCAAGGAAGCGGTTGGTAAGTACTTTGTCAATTTTATCGGACTGCTGAAGCCGGTTCCGATCTTCAGCATACCGGACCACGTTCTGCTTGAGCACACCGCTGATAAACCCGTAGCGTTGATCGGCGATCATTCCTTCCGGATGGGCGTCCTGGGTGGCGGCCAGATGGCTGGTGAGCCGCTGGACAATACCGGCCAGTCTCGTGGCCACCTCTTTATTTTCTTCCGCTCCCAGTTCAAGGATCTGCTTGTCGTTTTCCAGGTATTTTAAGGCCACCCAGCGGGCCGGGTAGGTTTTGGTAAGAAAACCTGCTGCCTTGATTTCAGCTTCCATTTCGTCCAGGGCGGTATCGATATCCAACCCATAGGAGATCTTCAGGGCACGGTTCCCCTGTTTTGCCCTTGCGGCGACTGTTTCCAGCAGCTCTTTTTTGCCCTGGCCGGTTCTGGCCACCGTGGGCACCACCGGCACGCCGAGCAGTTCGGACAACCTGTCAATATTAATGTCAATGCCCCGTTTTTTTGCCACATCCATCATATTCAGGGCAATGCAGACCGGGATGCCCATTTCCATGAACTGAACGGAAAGATAGAGGTTTCGCTCCAGGTTGGAGGCGTCCACAATGTTAACGATCATGGCAGGCCGTTCGTTCACCAGAAAATCCCGGGCCACCACCTCCTCCAGGGAATAGGCGGTGAGGGAATAGGTGCCCGGCAGATCAACAATATCAAAGGCGCCGGTATCGGTGATGCAGGTCCCCTGCTTCTTTTCAACCGTCACACCGGGGTAATTGCCCACGTGCTGGCGGGCGCCGGTGAGTTCATTAAAGAGGGTGGTCTTTCCGGAGTTGGGATTGCCGGCCAAAGCGATTGCTGTGCTCATATTTTTTACCTTTCCTGGCTGACTTCAACTTGAATGTGATCGGCTTCATTGTTTCGAAGCGTTAATGTAAAGCCCATAATCCTCAAGGATACCGGATCATAAAGCGGGGCCCTGCCCTGCACCTTGATTTCCTTGCCGGGCACGAGGCCCATATCCCGAATTCTGCGTCCCAACTCACCGTCTGCCTTAACCGATGCAATGGTGCCGGTCTGGTCTACCTGCATCTGTCTTAAGTTGATTTTCACCACTGTTTTCCTCCATCGTTTTTCCGGCTCAGGGTTTGCCCAAGCAATGCGGGTTATTTACATGATAAATTGTAATTTCTAAAGTTCGAAGTTTTATAAACCTAACTTTAGAATGAGTCAATCATTTTTTTCAAGACAGCACAAAAATAATAAATTGACTTACTAATTAATCAGGTATAAAAAAGCGCTATACATTTAATGGAGATTAGTGATGACAAAAGAACTTGCCCTGTCCGAAAGCCTGGAAGACTACCTTGAAACCATACTGGAACTTCAGACCACCAACACCGTGGCACGGTCCAAGGATATCGCGGAAAAGCTGGATATCAAGCGCGGCTCTGTCACCGGTATGCTCAAAAAACTGGCAGCCCAGGAACTGATCAATTACGAACCATACGGCTACGTGACCCTGACTCCGAAAGGGGAGAAAATCGCCAAGGAGATCGAAGGCCGCCATATCGTCTTCAAAGATTTTTTGCAAACCCATATCGGTGTGGATGAAGAAACCGCCGACCAGACGGCCTGCCGCATAGAGCATGCCATGGATGCAGCCACCTTTAAAAAATTCAAGGCGTTCATCAACGGGCTGGACAAGGCCTGATAAGCAGTATTAAAAATTTATCCCCGCACAGGTATGCCGGTGCGGGGATTTTTTTCGTGGTTCAATCCTCCTTGTGAAACCGGATGGAGGCGGCCAGGGCAACCACCAGGATGGAGCCGATATTGTGGGTGACGGCCCCCATCACCGGTGTCAGCCATCCCAGAGCGCCCGCCCCAACGGCAAGAAAATTAATCAGAAAACTCAAGGCAATGTTTATCCGGATCAACCGGGACATGGTCCGGCTCAGGCGAATGAGAAACGGAAGCTGGGAAAGCGTATCGTTCATCAGGACCACATCGGCTGTCTCCAGCGCCACTTCCGCCCCTTTGAAGCCCATGGCAATTCCGGTATCCGCAGCCTTCAAGGAAGGAGCATCGTTTACCCCGTCCCCCACATAAACCACACCGGTGGTGCCAAACTCTGACAGCCGCGCAAGTTTTTCTTCAGGACGCTGCCCGGCAAAATACCTGCGTATCCCTACGGATTCCGCCACCTGTTTTACAGCCGCTTCCCGGTCCCCGGAAATCATGGCCACATCCGGGCCTTCCCCCCGGATGCCCCGGATCCCCTTTGAGGCTTCCGGCCTCGGTTGGTCCGCCAGGCAGATGACTGCGGCATGGTTCCCGTCCATGTGGACATCCACCAGGGTATCGCTGCGGTCCGGCCTGCCGGTGCTGGTTTTAATCTCCACCCGGCGGCCTTCCACCATCCCGCTGATACCGATACCGGGTTCGGATTCAATCCCTGTGGCATCATCAATGGCAAGCCCTCTGTCTTCCGCACAGGCGACAATGGCCAGGGCCAGGGGGTGCAGGCTTTTGCGTTCCACAGCGGCGGCCAGGGCCAATACCTCATCGGCATCCACTCCGTCCGCCGGTATAATTTCAGTGACCACGGGCTGCCCTGTGGTAATGGTACCGGTTTTGTCGAAGCAGAACAGCGTTGCCCCGGCAATATTCTCCAGATACTGCCCCCCCTTGACCAAAATGCCGGATCTGGCGGCCCGCCCCACCGCAGCCACCGTGGTAACCGGCCCTGCCAGAAGGAATGAACAGGGGCAGCCCACGATCAGCACTGTAATCGCACGGTTGATATCCCCGGTCACAAGATAGGTGATCAGGCCGGCCGAAAGAATCACCGGGGTGAACCAGGCCGCATACCGGTCAACGATCCGTGCCCCCTTTGTCTGTGACTGCTCCGCCCCCTGGACCAGGGTGATGATTTTACCGATGGCGGCATCCTTACCCACTTTCACCGCCTGGATTTTAATATAGCCTTCGGCACAGGCCGTACCGGCAAAGACCTCGTCTCCGGCCTCCTTTTTCACCGGCAGGGGTTCACCGGTGAGGCTGGCTTCCTGGACCGCCGCCCTGCCCTCAAGAACAACGCCGTCCGCAGCAATCACCTCCCCCTCCCGGACGGGCAGCACATCTCCGGGGCGGATTTTTTCAACCGGCAGCTCAACGGCCTTTCCGCCCCGCTCCACCAGTGCTGTTTTCGGCGTGACTTCCACCAGCTTTTTAATGGCATCCCTGGCACTGTCGCTCACCGCTTCTTCCACGAGGGCACCGAAAACCATGATGGCGGACACCACCGCCGCCTCCAGGAAATTTCCGTTCAACACACAGGCGATAATGGCGATACTCACCAGTTCATCCACATTCACCTCACGGGCAATCAATCCTTTCACGGCTTCCACGACAATGGGAAATCCGTTCACCGCCACAGACACCAGAAGAATGACTTGGGTAAGAGATATTCCTGCCACAGGAGAGATATCCAAAGCGTGAATCATCATGGCCACCGGTATCAGGGCGGCACCGCCCGCCAGTTTGAAAAAGTCTTCCTGGTTGAAAATCTCCTGGTACACGTTGAGTTTTGCATATCTGCCGATCATTACTCTATTTCCCTTTTTGTTTGACTATCAAAATACTCGAAGGGCAATATAAAGAACACTGCTTTGATTGTCAACAAGTTTGAGGATCAAACTTATTTCAATTGTGGAATTCGGTCTCTTTATGATAGGGTTGCCCGCAAACGAGCCAAAGGAACTTAAACTATGGATATCCAGCATCTGTCAAAACTCATTGTGGAATTCTTCGAGAAACTGGCCTCCTGGGAGGACTCGGTGGTCAGGGACTCCGGCCTCACCACGGCCCAGGCCCATGCCGTGGAAATCGTGGGCCACTCAGGCCCCGTCAAGATGAAAGATCTTGCCCAGAAAATAGGCGTGACCACCGGCACCCTGACCGTGGCAGTGGACCGCCTGGAAAAAAAAGGCCTGATGCGGAGAAAACCCCATGAAACAGACCGGCGTTCCTACCTCATCGAATTGACGCCGGCAGGTGAGGCCGTGTTTGAAGAGCACCACAACTTTCACATCCGGATGACCCAGGAGATCGTGGCCGGCCTGACGCCCGAAGAGCAGGACGAATTCTCACGTATTATAGAAAAGGTGCTTGCCCGGATCTAAGTATTTTTTCATCCCGCCTTTAACTTTTCTCTTGACCGTCCAAAAAGTTTGGTATATCTAACACCAAAACTTAAAACACACTTTAAAAGAACAAGCTGCAAATGATTGCCCACACCTTAAGATCACACACAGAAAAAACAGGTACCATGCCGCAACTATCCGGCCAAATCAGGTGTTGCTGCGGCAAGTTGCTGGCAAAACAGGTGGGAGACCACATTGTCATCCGCTGCACCCGATGTAAACAGGAAACAAAAATACACCTGACAAAGGACGGCCCAATACCAGATACGTAAACGCCTCCCCTGACATTGTAAGAGACCAGAGGTCAAAAGAGAACCCAAGAGTCCGGACATTTTTTTCACTTATTGTGAATTGTCCGGACTCTTTTTTTTTATCATAACCCACATTAATTTTTTAAAAAGGAACCAGAAAAATAAGATGAAAACATCCAAAGTAAAACTCACACTTGTCTCGGTATTACTGCTCGGTATTATCGGCCTGCCGTCCGCGTTTGCAGCCACCAACGCAGAACTGGAAAAACGCATAGACGCACTTGAGAAAGAAAAAACCCTGTCCGACGGCAGTCGCCTCTGGGACAGATTTTCCCTGTCGGGTGCTATTGAACTGGATTACTCCAGTGCGGACACCGAAGATCCGGCCGACAAAACCATAGATGCCTCCACCTCTGATCTTGACGTGGGCACCCTTGAGCTGGGTATTGAAGCCACCCCCCATGAGTATGTGACAGCGTTTGCCCTGCTCAAAGGAGAAAATCTGGCCGGAGATGACAACGTTTTCTGGGATGAAGCCTACTTCACACTGGCCAAAGAGGGCCTGCCGGTCTATTTTGTGGGCGGTAAGCGCGCCCAGCCCTTCGGCCTTTTTGAAAGCCTGTTTATTAACGATCCTATCACCCAGGATCTCTATGAGGTCAACGATACCGGTGCCACAATAGGCTTCACCAGTGATACCTGGATGAATATGGACCTGTCATTTACAGTTTACAAAGGAGAAACCCTCATCGCCCGGGTAGACGAAGCCGGATACGGCTGGACCCGGGACACATCCGCAGGATACCAAGAGACAAAAACCGTGGGTTCCTACATTTTCAATGCGACCTTTGAACCGGTCGAAGGCCTTACCATCGCCGCATTTTTGAACTCCGAACCCGGTGATTCCGACCGGAACACGACACTGGGTGGAGCCTTCCACTTTGAACATTCCGGATTTATTCTGGACTTTGAAGCCATGAAAGCCGTTTCCCGGGAAAAAAATACCACGGCCAACGAAGAATACGAGGAATCAGCCTGGGTTGCCTCTTTGGGCTACCAGGTCACCGATCCCCTGGTACTTGCCGTCCGCTACGAAGATTTTGACGCAGACAACGATGACGACGGCAACCTGGACAACCGGTACAGTATCGGTGCAGACTACCTGTTATTTGAGAACAGCCACTTTGCCTGCAACCTCATGGGTGAATTCAGAAGAAGCGAATACACAGGTGATGACACCTCTGCCAACGACCTGGATATGAACGAACTTTTTGCCCGGATCGCCATAAGCTTCTAAGCACTGATTCTTATCGGCAAAGAACGCCTAGCTTTCCAAACTCTTCCCCCGGCCCTTTCAATCAAAGCGCCGGGGAATTTTTTTTTCACAGGTACAATCAAATCAAGGGATCGACGAAGAACACTGCGGTGGCAGTCAGCCCTTTCTGCCGCTTGTTCAATTGATTGTCAGATACCAACCCTTCCAGGTAGGTCCGGATTATCGGTTCAAGGTCCTCTTCCGGCCGACCGCTCACCCGCGTAAAAAACGCCAGTTGATTGTCCAGTTCCTTTTCCAGGCTGACGGTCTGGTCCCATTCCACCACATCAAAATTGACATCCGGGAACAACCCCTTTGAGATGAGCAGGTTGATCTTATAAAGGATGCTCTGGGGCTTGTCATCCAGCGGACGATCCATAATTTTTTGCCACAGATTCATCAGAATGGGATGCTGCCGTCTTGCCGCCCATCCCCGTATGGCGCAGCCTTTGACCGAACACCGGATCATTTTGTCAAAGGCGTCGGGACTTGCCACCCCAGGCGACATAAAGGCCACCACCAGGTCAAAGGCATTTTCCCAGCCCCGCTCCCGGATATCCACCTTATGCCAGTCCTCTTCAAGCAGGGTCACCCGGTCTTCCAGGTTCGCGGGCAGATCGGCCCTCACCCGGTCCAGCATCCCCTTTGAAAAATCCAGGGCCGTCACCTGTGCCCCCCGCTCCGCCAGGGCAATGGCCAGCATTCCGGTACCGCATCCGATATCCAGCACCCGCATGCCCTCAAACAACAGCCCTTTTTCCTTAAGCACCGAAAGGACCTTATCCTGCCGCCGGCCCCTTACCTCTTTTTTATTCGTATTATAGGTGGCCGATGCCTTATCCCAGTACTCCGGGGTTGCAAAGCCCTTGTGCACGGCATAGGTATCCCCGGTGGTATCTCCTGTCCATACATCCGTCCAGAATTGTTCGGTAAATATCTTGTCCATTTGCTTCTTTCTATTGTGGTATTTGAATATGCAGTATCTTGCTCAGCCAACAGTATACTGAATTATAACTTCATCAGCCAGGGAATCTCTGAAATGTCGTAAATCATCCAGTTCTACAATTGATGCCAACCTTTGGTTATATTGTTTAATGGTGTGCAAAGAAGGAGGTATAACGACCACCGGTCCGGCCGGGATGTCCGGGCTGGACGATCGATTTCCAAGTGGCTCTAAGCTTGCTCCACTACACGCCGTGAACTCCGGTCCAATAGGTCCTCAAACAGCACGTCGTGCTTAACGTTACGCTTCGCTAAGAGCCACTAAGAAATCGCGCCCTTATGCCTCGGCCACCCCGCCCGGACCTATGCGGTTTAAGAACCCCTGTTGCTTATTCCAAACGGAATTTGTGGTAAAATATTTATGATAAGCCGAATACTTTGAGAGGGAGGAATATAATGTATAAACCTGACTTTTTAACGCCAAGGCTTAGCTGCGTTAGTTTACGAGCGTTTACTGCGGCACCTTTATTTTGTATTTTTATGCGAATATTGCAATTGGCAGCACTTGGATTGCAGGGCCTTTGATCTCCCATTCTAATTCTGGAAAATCCATTTCTGCTAATGCAGGTGCTTGAAAAGCTTTCTTAAATTCTTCAAGAACAGAAATTGGCAAACGATTAAATGCAGACTTTCGATTAAGGCTAATTGAATCATTAGAGTTTTTTATTGAGCGAGTCACTTTTCCAACTACTCTGAAAGTCCCGTCAACCAGATCAGACATTGATGGGTCATTCAAATTCTTAGTTTCGATTGAAACAACTGCCCGATGGGATGATTTCAAAGGTGGGGTTGTTAAATCTAATGATTCACTATTTTTCAATGAGGAGAGCAGAGTGACGATCTGATTTTTTATCCGGTAAAATTCATCATTTTGTTTTCCCTTGCCTTTGTTTGGTTTTCTTTCGAACACTTTCACCATGTCAATTAATTCGACAAAAGATTCTAAGGTTTCAACAAGAGGATTTCTTTTTAAAACAGTTGAAAATTCAATAAGGTCACCTGGTACGACTTCTTTCTCTGATTCGATATTTTTTAAGTATTTTTTCTCATGCAAAATCGAACGAAGTGCAATGAAAAGTGATACTGGAGTATGAATCCTATCTTCTGTTGTTGTCTTACTCGATTCATCAGATGATTGATTAGCTCGTTTCCCGGTTAGATCAATTTTTAGTAAAGAAGATAATGCGTTACTTACACCAAAGGAAGCACCAATTTGTTCTCTCTGTCCTTCCAATTCAGTTTGGGTTTTTGAAACTTGTGTAACTGAGGCAATACCACCTTCCAAAACAGCAACAAGATCAAATACAACTCGTTGGTTTAGATAAACAGGAATTATAAGATCATTTTGATCCATTTAGGGCTCTCCTTTGATACAGAACAGTAAAATCGACGGAATCATTAAATATGGTGCTATACGGAATTCATCGATTACAGAAATCTAAGGTTAAATTAATAGCACCTCAGTCAACTTTATTGGACATAATCACGATTCTGGTGGAAATGCAAGGCCCCACTCTTTGCTTCATAAACAGATGACTTGGAAAACATCTGTCGCAAACCAGGAGGACCAGGCAGCCGGTGGCGGAGATGGCCCAGAGCGGCGTAAATTTCCGGGGCGTCAGGACCGACAGAACCGGAAATTTCCGCTACCCTGCCGCTCATGGACGAGCGGCAGGGTTTTAGCGGCGGGTCACTCCGGTGCCGGCTGCCGGGTAGATACCTCCCCCTCCCCAAAAATTCAGTTCAAATCGCCTTTAAATTTCAAATCTCTCCGACTTACAGCGTCACCGATTCTTTCTGTCCGGATGGTTCATCTGATCCGTCTGATTCGTCTGATCCATCTGCTGCACTTGCCGGCACCGGCGGCGGTGCAAATATCCTGGTGATATCCTTGATCACAACATACAAGGACGGCACAAATACCAGTGTCAGAGCCGTTGCCGCCACAAGGCCGAAGCTGATGCTGACCGCCATGGGGATCAGGAACTGGGCCTGGAAACTGGTTTCCGTCAGCAGCGGGGCAAGGCCGGCCACTGTGGTGACCGAGGTTAAAAGGACTGGGCGGAACCGGTTCCGGCCGGCATCCATGACGGCCTCAAAGAGGTTGACACCCAGGCGGACCTTGCTGTTGATGAAGTCAATCAGGATGAGGGAATCGTTGACCACGATTCCGGAAAGGGCCACGATGCCGAAGATGGAGATCATGGTGATGTCAAGGTCCATCACGTAATGGCCGACAATGGCGCCGATCAGGCCAAAAGGAATGGCGGTCATGATGATCAGGGGCTGGATGTAAGACCGGAACTGACTGGCCAGCAGCAGGAAGATGATCATGGCGGCGATGTAAAAGCCTTTCATGAGGCTTTCCATGGACTCTTTGCTTCGCTTGGCCTGGCCTTCCAGGTCATAGGTAATGCCAGGGTAATGGCTGACCATTTTATCCAGATAGTTTTCCTTGAGGTCATCTACGATCTTGCTTGCGTTAGCCCTGTTCTCGTCAAGGTCTGAAATCACGGTGATGACCCGGCTGCGGTCCACCCGCTGAATGGTGGAATAGCCCCGGTTGGTTTCGATACGGGCCACCTGGCTCAGGGGGATTTCCCGGTTGTCCCGGGTTCTGATCCTCAATTCGTCTATGGAACCTTCGGTTTCCCGTTCCCTGCTGGAATACCGGACCATTACCTTGATATCATTTTTGCCCCGCTGAACCTTTAACACCTCGTCCCCGTAATATGCCTGGCGGATCTGCATGGCAATGTCGGCCATGGTGACGCCGATGGACTCGGCACCGGGCTTGATATAAAGCTGCTTTTCCATTTTACCGGGCCTGAAATCATCGGTGATGTCATAGGTGCCCGGGTAGGTGGAAATCTCATCCTTGAGTTCATCTGCTGCCCTTTGCAGCTCCTCCAAATCATTTCCCACCAGACGGATTTCAATGGGGTTGCCCCCGGGACCGCCGCCGATAACGTTGAAGGTAAGCTGTTCCGTACCCAGGACATCCCCGGTGAACTCCCGCCACTTGGCAACGACTTCGGATGCGGCAATGTCCGGCCGCATGGAGGCCGGCTGGATCTCGATCCAAGCCTCACCGCAATGGGCGCCGAAAACAGGGGGTTTCCAGTCACGGCGGGCAATGTGTCCCACAAGAGAGAAGGTATTGACGACCAGATCTTCTCCCCCATCTACCCGGTCCCTGAAATACTCGTTCAGTTTGAAGGCACCGGTTTCGATCTGCTTAATGGTCTTTTCCGTGGTGTCAAACGGGGTTCCCAATGGATAAATGGTTTCTGAAATCAGCCAGTTGGAGTCGTTTTTCGGAAAAAAGGTGAAGGGCACATGGCCGCCTGCAATGAGTCCCAGACAGACGATGAGGAAGCCGCCCGCGATGGCCAGGGTGAAATATCGGTTTTTCACACAGTATTTGAGCAGGGGCAGATATATGGTGTGAATGACCCAGTTCAACCCTTGCTCCACCCGTGCTCTGACCCGGTCATGCAGAAAGAAGATATCGGTTTTCAACCATTCCAGCCAGAAAAACACGATTTTATAAACCTTTGAGTGGCTTTTTTTCGACGGGGTCAGTGTCCCCTCCAGATGGGCCGGCAAAATCAGGAAGGCTTCAAACAGGGAGATGGCCAGGATACAGATGACGGCCTGGGGCATGATGGCGATGAATTTGCCCATGATGCCGACAATGTGCATCAGCGGCATAAAGGCCACGATGGTGGTGGTTACGGCCATAACCACGGGCCAGCCGATCTGCGCCATGGAATCAATGACGGCCTGTTTGGGGGTTTTGCCCTGGGAATAATGGGTGTATACGTTTTCTCCCACAATAATGGCGTCATCCACCAGGATACCCAGGGTCATGATGAAACCGAAAAGGGAAAGCATGTTGACCGAAGCCCCCATGTAATCCAGCACCAGAAAGGCCCCCATAAAGGTGATGGGAATGCCTGAGGCCACCCAGAAGGCCAGGCCCAGATCCAGGAAAACGGCAAGTACCACAAACACCAGAAGGATGCCCTGGAGGCCGTTTTTCAGCAAAAGATCGATGCGCTCCTGGACCAAATCGGCCATGTTGTACCAATGGCCAAGGCTGACACCCTCCGGCATATCTTTGCGGTGTTCCTCCATGTAAGCCAGTACCCGTTTTGAAATGGCGATGGTGTCCTGGGAGTCGGTGCGGTTCACCACGATAAGGGCGGCGGGCTGCCCGTTGAAGCGGGGTTCGATGTCGGTGTCTTCAAACCCGTCTACCACACGGGCCACATCCCCGAGCCGTATGACGGTGCCGTCCTCCCGGGTGACCAGGGGGATCCGGGCGAACTCATCTCCGGTGTATTTTTTGCCTTTGGCCCGGACCAGGAACTCCCCGCCCGGGGTTTTGATCTTGCCGCCGGGCAGCTCCAGACTACCGGTTTCCACCGCCCGGACCACGTCGTCAAAAGAGAGGTTATAGGTCCTCAGATCCGCTTCGGATATCTCCACGGAGATCTCAAAATCCCTGACACCCACCAGGGAGGCCAGGGAAATTTCTTCCATTTCCACCAGGTCATCCCGAATTTTCTCAGCCGTATTCCGCAGCAGCAGTTCCGGCACATCTCCGTATACCGCAAGGTAGATGGCGGGTTCATTGTTCTTGATCTCAACGATAACAGGATCTTCCGCCTCTTCGGGAAATGAGTCGATCAGATCGATTTCTGTTCGTACCTCATCCAGTTTCACGTTGATATCGGTGCCCGCATTCAGCTCAAGGGTGACCGACCCGGATCCCTCAATGGCGGTGGAGTACATGGTTTTGACATCTTCCAGGCTTTTGAGCTGCTCCTCGATCTTGATGCATAT
>MDTD01054834.1_pt1 | contig 22596 bp, 23 predicted proteins | sample 811221 | NCBI WGS metagenome assembly MDTD01 (sample SAMN05326646, study PRJNA326480) | marine metagenome | isolation source: seawater | place: Pacific Ocean: South West | collected 2011 | reverse complement strand
TCAGGATGTTCTTTCATTAAAGTTCTAAACAACCAGCAACCTGCTTCTGAATGTAGTGATTCATCTCTTACTGACCATTCAACTATCTGACCTACTCCTTTGAGTAAGTTTCTCATTTTATATGATAATAAAACTGCAAAGGAACTAAATAAATTTACTCCTTCAGTAAATGCTGAAAATATAGCTAATGATTTGGCTCTTTCATGCCAGTTAGGAGTTCCATCGTGATTATCTCTTACTGCCATCAAGGATTCTATTTTAGCAGCAGTAGTTTCATCTTCTAAAAACTCAGCAAAATTATCTAATCCTAACTGTTCGTTTAATAACGAATAAGCTTCGGCATGAATAGTCTCACTTGACCCTAATGTAGTTCCCATCATTATGACTTCCGGCTTCCTAAACCATTTAGTAACTAAAGTAGACCAATAATCGTTTACTATAGTTTCAGTTTGCGCAAATCCTTTTAAGATTTGACCTACAACGTTTTTTTCATGATCTTTCATGTTTGATTTCCAATCAGTAACATCTTGAGCCATCGGTACTTCAGTATGCAACCAATGTGCTTGTTGTTGTTTTAACCAGTAATCAAATGCTTTGGGGTATTCGAAGGGTTTATACACAACCCTTTCATCAAGTAGACTCATATATACTTATATATTTGTAATGTTATTAGATAAAAACACCCGTTGGAAAGTATCCTTCGGGGCATGGTTATAAATAGGCACTATCATTTTTTATCAAATAATTTTGCCATAGAATCTGAAGATAAATTGAATACTGGTTTATTGCTTTCTTCTGGTATAAGTTCAGTTACATCTGCTTTACCTTCAAATGTAATATGACCATTATTAGTATCCATTTTTACATTATAAGTCATACCATCCATACCGTATCTATTTTTCATAACGTGCACTCTTCCTGTTCCTAGTACTTTATCTTCTTTCTGTCGAGATAATGATAAACAAATATCAGCTACCATCATTTTATCGTAACTCCCGGCAGCCTTATCTCCTTCGATTACATTATCTCTTGCACCCATTCTATTTACCTGAGAAGGCGTTAAAAATGGTATCTTAAGTTCTTTTGCTAATCCTTTAGTAGCAATAAAAACATCATCTATCTCATCTTTTCTTTCAAAAGTTTTACCTCTAGATGGTGCTCTCAAATAATCAACATAGTCTATAATAACCATATCAGGTTTATGTTCCATATCCATACATTTTTGAATATGAGACTTTATAGAATTGACTGTTATTGATTTAGGAGCATATTCCTTTACTATTAATTTACCTTTAAGGTTATCTACATACGTTTGAACTTCTTTACGCTTCTTATTAATCTCATCAATACCGTATCCTGTAAAGTAGCAATCAAATCTTTTACCCACGTAATCCTCTCCGAGCTCGAGCGTATAGTAATTAACTTTATAACCAAGACTAACGGCATGAGCAGCAATAGCAACCATAGTCCAACTCTTACCACCTCCAGGATTACCAAAAACAATAGCAAGGTCACCAGGCCCGAAACCACCTTGAATTCCGTCATTAAGTATAGGCCAAGGACTAGGAATAGTAGGACGGTAATCAACTCTATACCTAGTTTCAATATCTTTATTATATTCATGTCCAATATTTTTATCCATACCAGCCTTCATAGCTTTTTCTACCATATTTCTAATACCGTCAAAGTCTCCTTCTTTTAGTAAATCAGCTGAATTAAGTATAGCATTTTTCATTTCTTGATTCTTACAAAAAGTTTGAAATTCTTCTTGTACAAATTCTACGTCTTCTTGAGAAGCTTGATACGAGTTTCTTAACTCTTCTTTTAAGGCAACTTGTAAAACATCGTTTTCTACTTTTTGAAGCTCTACTTTAAGAACATCCATAGTAACGTTAGTATGGTATTTATCGAAATAATCTTTTATCTGATTAATAATCCATTTATGAGAATCAGCATCAAAGTAATGATCATGTAATACATCTCTTACGTTTAATAAAAACTTTTTATCCGTAAGTAATGATCCTAATACTTTTAATTGAAACCCCTTACCGTACTGTTGTAAACTCTTTAATGTCATTTATAACCTTTGATTTAATATAATTACTTTTTATCTAATAACCAACTGCTTGATTGTATTTTTTCCCCTAATCCATCTACTAATATAACGCCTAACTCTTTACAAATATCAGCTTCTGGTATAGTACTATTATTTTGATCGCCACCGTTAGCAAACATAAGCTGATGAGTTGCTCCATATATAGCATGAACCTCTTCTATGCTTTTGATCTGCGTTTTATCTTGATCTATTGACACCATAGCCCAATCCACATACTTAATAGATTGAATAATTTCTAACCTTTCATCTTCTAATTGGAACTCCTTTGAACCTTTTAAAAATCTTTGAAGATCTGAATTAACAATAACTATAAGCATATTACCTATTTCTTTAGCCATTTTGAATAACTCTAAATGACCTTTATGTAAAGGATTGAAATATCCTGAAACTATAATAGCTTTTTTCATATTAGCATAATTCACATTCTGGTGCAAAAAGAAACCAAGCAAACAAAAGTAAAAGAACTCCTATCGTTACTAATACTTTAATCCAAAAGGGTTGTTTTTCTTTCCATTTTCTTACCTTTTCACCTCGTTCTTCAACCTTCATTTTCCTTTCTAACCAAGCCTCATATCTACTAACCCAATCAAAAGGTGGCATTTTAAGTAAACAGAGAATAAGCACAACCCACATCTCTGATTCTCCTACAAATATTAAGTATATAGTTGGAACTATAACTATCCAACCTAAGTATTTTTTTATAAAATTAATCATATTTCCAAAAAACTTGTAAAATTATTATCATAGTTGCTAATACTAAAATAGTACCAGTCTTAATATTAATACCTTCTTTCATAAAAATTAAGGTTAAAATATAAAAACTAAATATTCCAGTTGCAAAAGCAATTATCCTTGACGGCCATAATTCACCGTTAAAATATTCAACTACATAGGTAGTACCATAAATATATGAAGCACCTATAGGTATACCCATTATACCACAAAGTAATATAGGATGTTCTTTTATCCATGTATTAATAAACTGACCGTTAGTTTGAAACCATGCCAACGATTGTGCTATAAAAAATAACACCATACCAATAATTAATGATTTATGACTCATGATACAGTTGTTAATCCTCTAAAGTTTTCTAACCAAGTGTCTGTATTTTTAGTAATACCTTCAATTTTATCCTGATCTAATAAGTGTAAAAATGCTCCAGTTTGAAGATCAGGTACTGGACTTTTCATTACTTCTGTTACATAATCTATTTCACTTTCATCTAATTGAGTTTGATGTAAGTCCATCATAGCAAAATTATCTACTACTTTATCAAAACTATGTAGTATTTTTGCAAATATTTTTTTAGGTTTTTTTAACTCCATTTGAGTTTCACAATGATCCCAAACATCTTGTAATGAAGCATTGGGGTCGTAAGTAAAACTTTTCCATTCAGATAAAATAGTTTTAATTCCTAATCCTTTTACTCCTGGTAAGTTATCAGATGAATCACCCAATAGTGCTTTTACTAAATTATAGTTCTGTGGTAATACTTTTATTTCATCTATAACATTACTTTTAGTAAATGTTTTTTTCTTGATAGGAGCATAAACTTCTACTGTATCGTCAACTAATTGTAAAAAATCTTTATCAGATGAAACTATTGTTACTTTTTTAACTTGTGATCCGGAAGCTCTTTTAGAAAGATAAGCAATTATATCATCAGCTTCTAATTTTTCTATCATTATCTGATGAATTGGTAAACAGTCTAAATAATCTTGTACTCTAAATAACTGTCCTATTAATGCTTCAGTTTCTTCTTCCTTAGTATCATATAAACCCCAATGTGTTATTCTTGAATTAGCTCTTTGAGCTTTATAGTTAGGGTTAATATTTTGCCGATTACCTGAACCTCCTTTACCATCCCACACTACTATAACTCTAGTAGGATCAAATATACGTGTAACATACCCTAAAGAGCGAAGAAACCCAACGAAGCCTCCTACGTGGGTGCCTGTTGGATTCATCGCCTTCAAGAGCGAGAACGATCTAATAAGGGTATTCATTCCGTCTATCAACAGAATATGATCGTTCAACGCACGGGGTGGGGTTTCTTTTAAATTTTTAAGTATGTTATCGTAAGCCATTAATCAAGAAGATTAGGAGTAATCACATCTTCTGCTAGATCTCCTTCTTCTATAAGATCAAAATCTAAACTACCAACTAGTTTTAACCAGTGATCTTTATGTTCTTCTTTATACTTATCGATCTCTCTTTTATCATCAGCTATAAAACCGTGTTGAGTCATTACTATTCTACCTCTAGATTGTACTCCTCCAATGTGATTCTTTTCTATCTGTACGTTTGTTCTTTTAGCAAACTCAACTTGCATACCGTTCTTAATAGCTTTTATTTTAGATGTACCAGGATTAGTAATATTTCCAAAAGTAACTACTAACGTTGAATCATACCACATAGACATACCACCTTTATTTTGAAGTTTCGGCATACCCATAGGAGATTCAGGTTTCTGAGTCCATACTTTATTGATCGCTACCATAGTATTAGTATATGGTGAATTCTCTTTTCTAGATAATAGTATCTTTTGATTTAGATTATTACCAAATTGAGTAGACATAGCACCTGCATTCCATTCATTATTATTCTTATTAGAACGTACTGAAAGATCACAAGGTACTGAACCTATACTGTCCCAGAAGAAACACATATCATAAGGTAGATTACCTTTAGCTTGTTCATCCATAAGATCAGCAATATAAACTGCAACATCTTCAATAGTATTCAACGTACCTCTATCTGCATATAGAAAATGTCCTTCATAATCTAATACATTACCTTCTGCATCTTTAACTTCATCAAATTGTAATCCCATCTCTTTAGCATGTTCCCAAGACCATTTCATCTCAGTAATAATGAAAACCGGGAGAATGCCCAGCTTTTGAGCATTCACCGCAGCTTCTAGTAGGGCAGTAGTTTTGCCCGTATCACTATGTCCACGCAATAAAGTGATATGCCCGGTTGGGATACCGGGAAGGGAAGTAATATCTTGAAAAGCTTTAGATAATGGTATCCATCCTTGCTGCTTAAATTTAACAGAAGCATTTGAGTAACCTTTCTTCTTTTTAAAATTAGATAAGTTAAATGATTTCTGTACTGCAGCAGTTGCTTTAGCTTGTACTTCTTTTTTCTTCGCCATCTATATAACTGTTTTTAGTTTTAATTTTTTATATTTTTGAGGACCACCTAAATGTACATAACTGTTTTTTTTACTAGAACCTCTTATATCAATATATGAATATTTTCCTTCATATAAAACTATTCCTAACAAATACTGTCCTAACAAAATTGAAAAACTAGGAAACTGTATTTGAAGTTTACTTAAGAGGTCTTCTTTAAAAAAATTGTAAAGATCAATATATTCTCGAAGTAGATTAGTATTATTAATTTTAAAAAATGCTATATTAGGAACAAAAGGAATATTTTTTACTGACTTTATCTTATCGTATAACTTAGTACCTTTTATTTTTTCTATATCATTCAAATACCAATCTTGAGAAGGAGAATCTTTATGGTTGAAAACTAAATCGACACTTGTATCAAATTTAAGTTTTTCAAATATCATTACGTCAGGGTCAATTAATATCTCATTAGACGAAAGATTTTGTAAAACTTTTATTTTAAAATCATCTAAAAATTCAAAGTTGTCTGTATTTACTACTTCTATACAATCAGATAATTCTTTTAGATCACCATAAGTTTGTGTATCAGTAATAATCTTATACTGAAAAAGGTCTTTTAAATGTTCAACTGATTTTGATAGTATCTCTAAATTAACTTCGTACTGCTCTTCATTGACCGCTAAAGTTTTAGAAAAGCAGTATACGAAACTAATACTACTCATTAAATAAATCATCAAACTTACTAACTGTATCCTGATTCCCAGAAGTAGCTGTCTCTAAAGTAAAGTCAGACTTAGGTGGTGCTGTTGTAGTTTCAGCTCCTGCTGCTGGAGCAGTTTCTTCTGCCGAACCTGGATTGAGGTAATTTTGAAGTTGTTTTTTAATGAAATCATAATCATACTGAGTAAATACCTCACCAGGATTAGGTTGTTCTTTTAACCAACTATCTACAAGGTCATTATTATCCGATAATGGTGTTTGTTTAGGTTTAATTCTAACTGAAGTTTCAGGATAAGGATTACCTTGAACTTGTTCTACTACCATATCCCATCCGTTAATAACGTCTGTAAAGTCACCTACATCCTCATCTTCTGCTAATGCAAGTAAAGCCTTATATATAGTAATACCGAATCCCCATAGTCTAACACCTTTATCTTCCTCTCCTCTTACAACAACAGGAGCAAAGACTCTAGTTTTAGGATTAATTTTACCTGATAATGACCAATTGTCTTTATCGTTAGTTTTCCTAAGTTCTTTTACGAACTCTTCGATAGGATCTTGCTTACCAAAATTTGATAAAGCAATCATAGGGTATTTACCAATACCGTAATGAAACTTTAATTCCTTAAAAGGAAAAGCAGGATCAAAAGCAGAAGGAACAATACGTATAGTTTGTTTACCTAACTGCGGTTTCCAAAAAATTTCAGAGTAATCTGTTTTTTCTCTTTGCTGTCCGTTATTATTTAACGAATCCAGCTTTGCGCGTATAGCATTTAAATCCATATAACTAATTTATTTATAACTTTATTATTAATATAAGAACTTTATTTCAGTTCTACAACTCAATGATCTTAAAAAGTTTTGTGTTAACTCTTTTAAGTTCAGGTCCTTTGGTAAGTAGTATGCAATTACGATAATCAGTCCAGTTAACTCTATAACTAGTATCTAATACCCCACCATTAAGTTCTTTTATAAGTGTGTTAAGTGCATTAATTGTATAAAGAGTATTTGACTCTTTCTTTCTATGCACGAGAATAGTATTTTCAAGGAATGTGCCTACGTTGCCGAAATCTACGTTATATGTACAAATGTACTCGTCTTGTGATTTGGAATATAGGACAAAGATCTTGTTGTATATAATCTTGTACCTCTCTTGTATCTGCTGAAGTATTCCATCTAATGTATCCTCAGTAGCAAAGGTACAGAAAAGTTTGTTGCTCATATCTTCGTTTAAGTATATCGGCTCAATATCATAATCAAATGCCGCTCTTGTAACTTCTTTAATCATTTATAAATATCATTTTGTTTACAAACAAAGATCTTTAGCATACTTAAATTTCACTGGGTATTTACCTCCTGATTGTAATATGTTTTGTAATTCATCTAACGTTTGCTTACCATCATTTTTATCAAAATCAAACAGTAAAGCATCGTAAGTATAAAGAGCAAGTTTTGTCTTTTTATCCTTAAGATACTCTAACACATCTTTTAATATAAGAATATTTCTCGAAGTCTCCAACGATTGCATAACATAGTTCATTAACTTCTGAGGATTCATATCTTTTAGTTTTTTTGTAAACGATTTTTTACTAATAGGTGCCAAGATTTCTCCGTCAGTTTCAAATTTGTTCCACATGTCTTTGATATATCTATCAATTCGTTCAAAAATTTCCAAGAACGCCCATTTTTCTGGTATTTTGCCATAAATTGCGTGGAAGTTAATTTGCTTGGCTTGATTGTACTCGTCTTCTGTAATTTCATTTTTTTCGAAATAAAGTTTAGCTAATTGTTTATGTGCTGATTCATCAGTTAACGGATAGTTAATCTCGTCACAAAGTAAACGAAGGTGATAACCGTCAAAATCAAACTCAACAAAGTAGTCGTTTTGAGGTCTGAAACTTTTTCTATGTTTTTCAGACTTTGGTATTGCAGCAAAATTAACGCTATTAAAAGCATTAGTAGGTCTAGACGTAACATTATATAAATTGTATGAAGTTAATACTGTGTTTCCTGTTATATTGTAGAGTGGGTCTTTAGGATTAAACATCTTAATAAACGCATCGTAATATATTCCAAGTCCAGACTGTTCTAATAAAAAGAAAACGTTAGTTGCTGTCTTGTTATAAAAGTCAAAATTGTCAGGAATATCAAATTCAATAACGTTTTTAACTTTTTCGTACACTTTTTCACAAGATTCATAAAGTTTACTTATAGGAATAAGTTGATTTATTTTAATAAAATTATTGAATCTATTGTAAAAATAATTAAGTGAATTATTATCTCTGATTATTTCTAATTTATCGTATTTAGTCATGCTATAAAGTAACGATAAATCTATTGCATTCTGTAAATTAAAGTGATAGAGAAGGTATTTCTTATCTAATGTATATAGTTTGTTAGCTGATAAAAGAATTTGGTAGACACGGTCTTTAGGAACGTTTAATCCTTCGTCATGATCAATAGGAATAATAAAACCATGTTTAGAATTTACCGGTCTTATATATACTGCAATAGTATTAGTAAGTTTAGGATGGTAAGAATTATTTGAAGATATAACATCAACATATAACCCTAACTTTGCTAATCTTTGTAAATTATCTAGTTTATGATCCTGTTCTACTATATAAAACACTTTATAACCTTTTTATTAATATAGATAATAAAATTTAAACCCCCAACTTAAGAGTAAAATTAATAACCTCCACCACCACCGCTTGTACTGAATCCTGATCCTCTACTGGTAGAAACTGAAGGTCGTGTAGAAGTTACTTGTCTTACAGTAGAAGTTGGTAAAACTGGGGTAGGTGTTTCTTCTATTTCGGTTGTTTCTTGTGTTTGAGAGTCTTTTATTTTTTCTAAATACTGATGAGGAGTGTTAACATGTTTTGCACCAACCATAGGTCCTTTGTCCGGGTGTATATGGTAGTTTCCAACATAGACAGTATTGGTATTTTTAATAATAAATTCTCCACCAGCGGTGTATAAATTTTCTTGTATACGTTTTTTACCTTGAGTTACAAACTGTCCGTAATCAGAAAGGTGTTGAGATGTTACTCCAGGTAATTCTTTTTCAGCTTGTTCAGCCACATCTTTATTTTTAGCCTTGACTCCTGGGTATATATAACCGTTTATAACTTCATCTTCTGGGTTACCTGTTATAAACCATTCTAATTTAAGAGTTTTTCTATAAATCTTTTTTTCTTTTAAAATTCTTAAATAATTAACTTTATCTAATTCAACAATTTTACCATCTCTTCTATCTCTTGCAAAGTATCTTAAAAAAACTCCTTTACCATAATCTGTCGTACTAGGAGTGCGATATACATTTTTAAAAAATTCATCTTCACTTATAGAACTTCCATCTGGTACGAATTCTAATTCTTCAGAATCTTTTGTAAGTTCACTTCCTTTAAAAAATTTACCTCTAAAATCTTTTACAAAAGAGCCATTAAACTTTAAGCCGGTTGCTTTATCTTTTAAAAAGCCAGCTATTTTAGGTCCTGTTACTTGTTTAATTTTTGGTATATACATTATTCATCTATTTCAAAAAATTGCGCTCCTAAAGTCGTTACCCATTCATTTGCTTCTACTTTGTGTTCTAAACTAGTAATTATATAACAGTATCTACTATATTTTGGTAAAAGTAAACTATTTTGTATTCTAAAAGATTGACCTATTTTAAAACCTGAAAATCCTTTTATAGTAAAACTTAATTGTACTGGTATTGGTATAGTAGTGGGTTTTCCTGTAGACATTAAATATTCATCATAAGCTATTCTTAAAACTTGATCTAGTTCATTTTCAACTCTATTTTGAGATTTTTCGTTTATTTCGCCTTTTTCATTAAGATGTTTCCAATAATCACCTATTTCTTTTTTAGAACTACTATTTTTTGCAAAATAACTACTAACTGTAAGCGGGTCTGATTCTGCTCGTTTTTGATCCTCTTTAGTCAATTTCTCTATAAAAAACCTATCTCTGTATCCTTCATTCCAACCTCTAATCGACTTCACATTAGCAGGATAAGCAGAACTTCTACCTTGTGCTGCAATAGCTATTTGTGAAGAAATTTCGTTAGAAATTGTACTAGCTATAGATAAGTCTTTTACCGTAGATTTCAATCCTGCTAAGTTAAGTTTAGTAATATTAGATTTTTTTGGACCATATCGATCTACTATTTCATATTCATTAATAACTTCATTAAAGTATATATCTAGATCAACTATATTACCTAATGAACCGTTTATGTGACTAAGTATACTTTTAATAAAATCAACTAAATTAATATCAGTACCAGTATCTTTTACAAATGGTTCTAATTTTTCTTCAATTAATCCAATACTTAAATGTATATCAAGTATATCGTTGTAAAGATTATTTTTATTACTTTTAGAATAATCTATCATTGCTTGATTTACATTAAATATTTTTTTTTCGTCCCCAACAAATGCATATTTTGTACCAGCGTAAGTAGCATCAGTAGCTATAAGTACATCACCTATTTTTGTAGAAAACATTTTATTAAATGAATTATACTTATTACTTTCATTTACTGTACCTGATGTTTTGTCTTCCCTACCGGTGCTAAACTCTAAAAATCTTTGACCAGATTTAGTTATTCTACCTGAATATAAAGTACCGCAGGTGTTAAATATACTAAGCAAAAATCTTAACGGTACGTAAATTTTTTCAACGGCAGTTTTTGAGTCAAACCAAAGGTCCCTTGACCGCACTTCAGTTACAGTAGTGTAAATTGCATGAAAGTTATTTTCAAGTTCATCAAGACCATCTACTAAAGAACAATTTATATCAAAGTCAGTCTGAAATTTAGATACTGCTTTACCAAGACCTGCTTTTCCTTTCAGTACAAAGGTTTCTTCATTTATTGCCTGGTTATACATTGATTTGATAGCTGTAAACCAAAAATGAAAGTAACTTTTAAGGTAATCAGCACTTTTGTCCTCTTTTTCTTTTTCTGGGTCATTAGGTTTTGTATCAGAAGCGTTTCCTGGTCCACCAGATTTGAGAGAATCTAAAATTTGACCTTTAGATGCTATTTTTATACTACAGTCAAAACCACCGTCTGGACGAAAAGAATAATCAAAATTTGTTACATAACCGAAAAATGCATCATAATTAAAGTTTGAACTTTTCCTTTTACTTTCAATTTGCCCTTCTACAAATTTAATTGTATTTTTGTTAAAGAGAGTACTATTAGATAAAGTACTGGTGCCCATAGTAGGTTTAACTGTATTACCTTTATTATCAATATACAGTGTATGTCCCCATTCTACCACACATGAATACCCTGGTCTTAAAAATAATTTCTCAACCAAATCCAAATCTTCTAAAGTGTGTACTACAAATTTGACGTTAGCAATACGTAAGGTACCAAAATTATTGTAACTTTGAATATCAAAACTAGTGACTCCAGGCATAGGTCTAATACCTAATGAATTATAATTATTGTAAGCTTTATCACTACTAACAAAAGAAGTTCCTTTATTGTAATCAAAACCACTTCTTAAACCTACTCCTGATTCTTTTTTAAATGCAGTACCGTTATATAAAATAACTCTTTGAGCTAAATAAGAGGAGGTTTTATCAGGAGCTTTTTTAGTTACAAAGACTCCTTTTTCCCCAGCTGCTTCTTCATACGTTACATCACCAGGTTGTTCAAATCCAGGCAACGTGCCAACATTTCGAACATATTCATCTGGTACGTAATTACCTCCTTCTTCTATCAGAGAATTGACTCCTGAAGTTACTTTTATGAATCCTGTATTTGAATTTAGGTAGTTAAGCTGTTCAGAAGTTTTAAATTCAGTAGCTAATAAGTTTTCTCGAGCTTTCAATTGAGCTGAAGCTTCCTTGGAAATTGAAGAATAAAAAGTTTCGCCTGGTTTTGACATTATCTATTTTGATTAAACTCCTCATAAAGGCTTACTGCTTCTCCTGGGTTAGTTGGTATTCTTAATTGAACTCCTTGTTGTACGGCTAAACTATCTGTTTTTGAATTGTTAGCTGATGCTATAACCCACCAAAGACTGCTGTCTTGGTAAAATTGTAATGCTAAAGTATCATACCTATCTATACCTGTTGTAATAACGTATATATCGTTTTCATTTACAGGTATTTCAGGATAGATTGGGTTTGTGTAAAATCTTTTACCTTTTCTATCAAAAGTAATCGGTGTATTTAAGTATCTTCTAGCCATAAATTAGTCTACTATATATCCTCCTTTTCTACCTTTTTTTCTTTGTTCTCCAGTACCTATAGTATCTAAACCTTCACCTGTTGTAGTAAATTGAACTGTATCAGAAATAGCAGTCAAATTCCCTCCTATATTACCAATATCAGTAAACGATGCTGCAGGAGTTAAATCTAGTTTAGTAACCTCTGTAGTAACTTTCTTTTTAACTTTTGTTCTTTGCTTTGGAATTTTTTTCTCCTCTGGTTCTTTCAACGTTCTTCTACCAAAATACTTTTCGTCTTTTAAATTAAGATCTGATTTTACATTAAATGTATGAATTGGAGTAAACTGAACTGATACATCTAGTACGTGAGGTAATCCTTCCAAATCCTTAATACCTAAATCATTTATTTCCCATTGGTAACTATTGTTCCAAGATAAGCCCAAACTAGATATAAAACCAGTTTGTCTATATAAAAGATCTCCTATAGTTATTCTACTTAATGTACCTCTCATAAAACTACCACCATCACTGTAACTTGGGGCTGTTGCTCCAGCCAAAAGGTTTAACTTATCGTACATAGTTAATAGTGAAGCCTGATTAAACGAAGCAGCTTTAAAACTAAAATTGATTGCTCTTGTAAAATTATTATATGTATAAAATTCTTCTCCTCTTCCTATATACTGTTGAGGATTCCAATTACCAGAATAAGTATCTGAATAATCATCTAAAAAAGCGTGAAAAAATAAATTATAAGATTTTTCTGGAGTAATATTAGATATGGAAAATGGTATTAACTGTTTACCAAAGGCTTCAGCAAAAAATTCTTGGTTCTCTAGAGTGTCGTCTATTGTATCAACTTCTTTATGTGCTTGTTGACCTATTGCGTCTTTACCGTCTTCAAATAGTTTAGACTGTATTGCATTTTTAGCAACTGTATATAGTTTACCTTCACCTTTATCATTCTCAACAACTTCGTACTTAGCTTCCCCAATTTTTATATTTTGGGTTTGTACTAAATCTTTACCAGGTAACCCTGTTTGATTACCCCTTAATCTATTTAGTCTTGATTGTACTAACGCTTTAGCAAGAGGTTCACTTTGATCTAATAAGTAAGGGTCAGAAGTATCAGGAGCACGTAATCCAGCATTTTGAAATGCTAGTTCTTCACCTTTTTTCTTTGCTAAACTAAATCCTTTTTCAACTTCTTCCATGGTAGGAAGATTAAATGAAAATTGTGAATTAGGATTGGGTACAATATCAAAAGGGCTATTTCTTAAAGGTACAGTTTTTCCGTCACCTGTTTGTGTAACAAAATTAGATTGAACAGCTCCGTCTCTTTCTGGAAAGTTACCTAAATTAGTTTTACCACCTAATCTTAATCCGAATGCGACTTCAGGTAATCCGAAAGTACTTTTAAGAAAATTACCTAATGCTGATTTTGGATCTCCTCCTTGTTTAAGATATGTAGGACCATTAAGATTATTTACGAAATGAGTACCAGTACCATTCACTGGTATTTGTTTAGCCAAAGTTGCAGTAAAACCTACGTTGGTTTTAATAGTATCAACTACTACTTCTTTTGCAGTTCTTAATACATTACCAAGTAAAGTACCATCAGGTTTTGAATTTCTTGCAAAAGTTTCTTTTAAGTCTCTATTAGACTGTTGGAGTAATGCAACATTAGTTTGCATTTTTAAACCACCAGGAGTTGTTAAGAATTTAGTAAATCTTTCTAAGTCAGTAGTTCTACTGTTTATAGGATTATACCTAAAATTAAATGGCTTTTCTACTAAAGGAGGTCTTTGTTCGTTTGTAAGAATATTTCTATTCGGATTCTCTGAATCTACGTGTATAGATCCATCCGATTGAAATCTTTCAAACTGACCTCGCTTGTCTCCTCTTGGTTCTGCCATTTATATGTATCATTTTTACTCGAATGACTTTGAGTATTGATCATATTGTTGATCAGCACTTGGAGTTGCTCCGAAAAGTTTACTAATACCTGTACCTTGGTCTATAGTAGGGCTAATTTTGACTGAGTTAGGTTTTAACGCTCTATTCACACCAGGTACATTAAATGATCTTTGATCTGCAGTAGACTGAATATCAGGATTAGCATTTAAAGAAGTTACGTTATGTAGTGTGGATTCGTTATAGTTATTAGCTGCTGGTATATCATCATTACTAATATCTCTTGAATATCCAAACTCAGATTGAAACTTTCTTGTTTCCATTGCTACTTTAGAATCTGGTTTATAAGTGTTTGCCATGATTAAAATATTTTATTATAAATAGTGTTAAGATAAGTTAGTTGCTGCTGAGAATATAGCTTGACCTGTTTTGTTACCGTCTATATAAACGTCTCCTTTGATGTTAGTTAATTCATCTAACTTACTAATCATTTCATCAAACTTAACGTTTAATCCTTCTAATGATAATCCTCCACCTGTCATTTGAGGTAGTTTACTTAATGGTACTACTGCCTCAGGTCCAGCTTCACCGACCAATGCTTTGATAGGTTTAGTTACTATTCCACCTTTTGCAAGTTCTTCTTCAGGAGGAAACATAGAATCAAGAAAACCACCAATTGAAGCACCTAATCCAGCTCCTGCTACAGTACCTGCACCCGGTATAACACTTCCTGCAATACCTCCTACAAGCCCTCCAATAGCAGTAAATTTATTTTGATTTAATGTTTTTAATAGAGAATTTCCTGTATCTTTTGCAGTTAAGCCATCTTCATCCTTAGCTGCTTCCATTAAGTTTGAAGCCATATCAGCTCCAGCAAACAATAATGCTCCTAAACCTCCAATTCTTCCTGCTCTTCCAGCAAGTTTCATTCTTTTTGCTTTTCCTTTTTTACCTTTACTACCTGGACCGAAAAATGCATCAAACATACCCCCACCTTTTGAAACATCTTTTGTTATGGTAGGATTAACAACAGTACCTCTAGTTAAGTAATTAGCAACCAATGCACCTAAGCCAGCAGTAAACCCTATAGTTATAGCACCGCCAGTAATCATTTTTAAAAACTGTCCAATACCAGATTTATCCATAGCATGGCCTATTGAACCCATACTATCTTCTATTGAACCTTTTACATCTCTTTCAAAAAGATTTCTTATATTGGTCCCTAATTGAGTAATTTTTGCAATACCTTTAGAAATAGGTCCTATAGCGGCAGCAATCGCGTCTATAACTGGAATAAACGCATCAAGAACAGGTGCTAAAGATTGCTGGAGTTTTCCTATTGTGGTGTTAAATTTTTCTTGAGTACTGATTTGTTTTACTTGTTCTAAACTAAGACCTTGTTGTCTTGCAACTTCTTCCATTGATATTTTAGATCTTAATTTTTCTATGACTATCATTTTAGCAAGTTCTTCTCTAGACATACCCATAGCTTTTGCCATAGCTTCTTGAGTAACTCTATTTGCTCTACCAAAATCGCTACTTAAAGCATTATTATTAAGTATTTCTTTTGATAAGTTTTCTAAATCATTATTTAATGCAAATTCTCTAGCTTTAGCTAAATTAATATTTTTACCAGTAAGTAACTGTGCTTCTAATTCAGCTTGAATAGAACTTTCAAAATCCAACAAACTACCTGCTATATCATCCATTCGATCAAGACTCATACCTAATCTTTGAGCCTCTGCAGTAGCCCTGGCTAAAGATACTGGATTGTTACCAAGTGATAAAGCTACTGCTGCTGATGTACTGTTAATATCAGATAATGCTTGTCCTAAATTTACTCCACCTTCTGCTGATTGTCCAACTGCTTTAGCAGCTTCAAAAGCTGATTCCTCAAAAGCGTTAACACTCATTCCAGAAAGAGCAATATTAGAAGCTAACCTGTTACTTTGTTCAGAGCTAAGTCCAAGAAGTTTAGTAGTTTCCCCAAGTTCTCCTAAAGTTTCAGGAGTGAAGATACTTGACATATTTACTGAAAAGTCTTTTGAGAAGTTAGTCATCATTTCTAACACCTCAGTACCTAATACCATTTGAGTATTCATCGAGGCAAGAGCCTTAGCATTCTGTCCTGTTAACCTTTGAAACTCAACTGATTTTTGATCAAGTGCAGTAAAACCTTTTGCCATAGCACCTATAAGTACTAGCGGATCAGAAAGTTGTTTACTAAATTCTTTACCTGCTTTTATTAATGCTTTAAACTTAGACCCTAAAGTAGCTGTTGCAGCAGATTGTTCATAAAGGTTTTGTATAGCTTCTTCTGAATTTTCTACAAACTCTTCAGCATTTTCAAGTTTTTTATTTTGCTTGTCTAAAAAGTCTTGCTGTACTTTAGTAGCTACTCCTCCGTTAGCTGCTATTCTTTTTTGTACACTATTAATTCTTCGTGTAATATCACTTATTTCTTGGAGTTTATCCCTGTATTTATCACCTTCTTTTAAACCAGCGTCAAACTGATCTATAGCAGTTTCTCGTATTTTCGAACGTAATTCATCATCTAAACCTCCTTTGATTTCTTCTAAAGATTCAGCAAAACCTTGAAGACCTAAAGAAGCAGCTAAGTTACCTATACCTTGTAGAGCTCCACCGGTAAGTTTAGTTGTATCTAAAACCTTACGTTCTAATCGTAATCTAGCTTCAACGAATCTTCCAGCTCTTTTTTCATTTTCAAACCCTGATAATGCAGCTCTTGATAATGCAGCTTCTGATTCAGATAAACCTGCTCTTCTAATATCAGCTTCAGAAGTAATACTCCTTTCAATATTCAACCTTCTTCCAGCTTCTATGGTTTCTTTTAAAGCTGATGCATTTCTAGATTTTAACTTTTTAAGTTGAGCAAACGATAGTCTGTCAATACCTGCTTCTTCATCAGCTAATTGTCTAACAGTACCTACTATATCTCTATATGCTCTTTTACCTCTACCTAAAGACGTGTTAGCTTTATCAATTTCGGATAAATTAGCTTTTAACTGTTCTCCTATATCAGTAAATACATCAGCTAACCCTGCTGCTTCTCTTTTAGAAGATCTTATTACAGTCTCTATTTGTTTGATTTGAAACTTAACTTGTTCAGCATTCTTACCATCCTGTTCAAACATAGGTTTTTGACCTCTAAAAAGAGATTGGTATTCTTTTTTTAGTCGCTGTAGTTGTTCCAGTAAACGTTTATACTCTTCGTTCATAGAGAAGCTTTATTATAAATAGGAAAGGCCCTATTTATGGGCCTTAGTAGTATAGTCTGGTTTTTTTATTGCAGGACCAGTTGGTAAGTCATCTAATTTTTTCTTTCCTTTATTAATTGCTTTTTGTTCTTCTTTGTAAAAGTCTACTATTAAATCATAAGTATAGTTTCTTAACCAAATTGGCATGTTATATACGGTATGATAATCAAATCCACCTTTACCATGAAAAACTATTTCATGAATTTGTCTGAATAACTCTTTTCTATAATGTAGCGTCAGGCCAAAGAAAGTTTATCCCGATAGGGATATCAACTCCCTCCTCCGGACCGCCTTCAGGATAAAAAGTTAAATCCAAATCCGGTTGGATAACTCCGTAATAAGTCCTAAAAGCTCTAGCATCTTTTGCTAAAAATTCGTTATCAACAAAATCTCTAATATATTTGTTATCAGTCTTACCATCAACAGATGTGATAATGTGTTTAAGTCTGGTAGACATTTCAGGGTTAGTATCTTTATTGATCTTTTGTAACCCTTTAATTTCAGCGTCTATTTCTAATTCATCTGAATGAGTTAAAAGTTTAAATGTAAGATTTCTGTTAGTAGTAGGAAGTGTAAATGTAAACTCATTATTACTTCCTTTATATAGTTCCTCATCTATTGGTTTATTATCCAATTTAGAAAGATCTACGGTATGTTTACTACCACCATATGTAAATTCGTATATTTCACCATAACCTAAAATACGTGCACCTACTAAAAGTACGTTTTTATCACCAGCTAACAAATCACCATATTTTATTGATTTATCAACTAAAAGTGCTTGTATTAATTTATCTATAACTATACCTCTAGAAATATAGTTATTATTAGTAAGTATATCCTCCTCTTTAGCAGTCATATACTTCATTTCGACTTTACCTGAAGACAAAGGAGATTCTTTAGGATAAAGTAATCCTTTTGATGGTAAGTCGATAATTTCAGTTGGAAATTTCTTTTCTTGTTCCATAGATTTTATTAGTTATAACTAGTATTATATATAAATATATGAACTTTATTTTTTTAAACAAACAAAAAAAGAGGGTTTATTTACCCTCTTCTTTCTTTAATTGTTTAATTTTTTTACGCCACATTGTTTGGGCTTCTTCTAGAGTAATCTCTCCATTATCTAGTACTGTACGAATTTCTAAATAGATTAATTTTTTTTGTAATTCATACTTGTTTTCCTCACTATCCTTAGCATATGATGCTATTATACCTAAAATGAGTAAAAAAGCTGCCAAGGATAGCCTTAGATTGCTTATTATTCTCATAAAATATAGGTTTTATAATAATAAATATAAGAACTTTTCTTAAACTTCTCTTAAACTTTACTTAAACTTAGAATATAAACAAAGGAAAACCGGCTCAAAGGCCGGTAATTCCAGGTGGTTTGTGGAGGTAAAAATTAGAAGTTTAGTACGCAATAATCCATTGCTACTGTCATTGTCAACTCTGCCACGTCAGAAGTTGCCCAATCAAATGACCCTTGTGACATGCTAGTAACGAATGATCCTTTTAAGACCCATTCACTTACTACATCTCCTACTGGTCCTAATATCTGTAATTTTATTTCCTTTTTGTAGAAGTCTCTATATCCAGCTCTACCTGTTACTGATTCATAAGATAATCTTGCCCAGTCCATTACTGATTGAGCTCCAGAAGGTGTGATTGGATCATATAAAGTCATATCCATGTTACCCCATTCTCTCTTACCTCTTATTTTAGTATAGGTGTTAATGTGATCAAGTTTAACTACTTCATCCTCAAAGTTAGGAGCAGTAACGTTTTTGATCATAAAGCCTGGTATACCTGTATCTCCCATTGACATTAGAAACCTGTTCTGAACTTTAGGTTCAAATATCCTTGCGTTTATATCTGTTGATGTTAGTACTGCCATTTTGTTTCTTTATTATAAATATACGTTAATTAAATTATGCTCCAAATGTTGCTCCTGTTGGCTCAATTGTAAAGTCTAATACTATAAATTCTACTGTTTTAGCAGGTTGAATAAATATCTGTCCTATCAATTGGTTTCTATCGATCACATCTGGTGTGTTATTTGAGTCATCCATTACTACTCTGAAAGCAAATAATCCTTGTCTTTGTACAACTGACTCCAAGAATGGATTCACCTGTGATAAGAATATCTCTCTAGTTATATTGGTATTTTGCTCAAATACTAATGTTCTTGATACATCGTTAACAAACTTCTTAAGGTTTATTAATAATCTTCTTACATTTACTCTATCAAGTGCTGATTTCTTTTTCTGTAAAGTCTTCTGACCAAATACTGAAATACCAGCTCCTGGGAATGTTGCAATTGGATTAACGTTCTTGTTATATAATGTATCTCTTTGCGCTCTTGTAAGCTTTCTTTCTGCTTGAATAACGTTAGGAATTCCACCTCTAGTTAAACCTGCAGGTGCAAACCATGGTGCTGCTGCTCCATCAGTAAATGCATAAACTCCTGGTATTACTGTCGATGCAGGTATCCAAACGTTCTTGCCTGTAGCTGATTGAGTTTGTAACCAAGGCCAATAAGTAGCTGCATATGAACTATTAAGAGTGCTAGCTGCTGCTGTTACGTTAGATACTGTAGCTCCATATTGCTCAAGATCAACTACTGCAATACAATCTCCTCTTGTTTGAGCAAGAGAAACAATTGAGTCTATTTGCGTTTTATGATCTCCAAAGTCATATATAAGTCCTGGAGCTGATATAATATTAAATACGTATTCGTCTTTATTTTCAAGTATTGATATAGCATCTGTATAACTTGAAGCTTGAACACCTTGTGTATTTGCATTAATTATCTCATCAAAATATTTGTCGAATCCTCCGCTAAATAGGTTTCCAGTTGCTCCATGGAATGAACCTGAGCCTTCTACTGGTAATGAACCTGAAAAGCTTACGCTTTGTCCATCTGTACCTACAGTAAGTCCATCGTTACCTGTGTAGTTTAACGTTGGTAAGTTAACTGCTGCTATTCTTACAAATCTAGATCTATTTACATACTCACCAACTGGTTTGATGTATGTTACATCTCCATCAGTGGTTTTAGTCTTTCTTTGGTTACCAACAACTCTTTCTATATAATTTTCCGAATTAGGATCTAATGATAAATCATTGAACGTTTCTAGAATAATTTTATTCTTTGTGTTATCGTCACCTCTTCTTATTAATAAAGAGAATGTTCCTTGTTCGTTATTTAAGTTAGCAATCTCCCATCTTAGGTTATCTGCTTCACCTAAAGTGATACTTCCATCACTATTGTGAACTGCTGATCCTGATGAAGAACCTGTAGCGTTGTTTAGCAATGCACCTTTGCTAATCGTCTGTAATGTAAACGGTTGCTCTGTTTTGTTTGCAGCGGCAATTGTTGTATTTGATGCTGCTGTGAATGAACCAGAAACTACTCTGGTTACTAATACTGAATTTCCTCCTTGTTCAAAGTATGATTTAGCTGCTAGAGATGTCAAATATTCGTATTTATTTGAACCAGAAGCAAATGTAGTACCAAACACTCTTTGATATTGTCCAAAGGAAGTAACCACTGTAGGTTCTTCAACTGGTCCTTTTACGGTAGGTCCGAGGAGTGCAGCTCCAGCTTCTAATGGTGCAGGTGCAATAAATGAGATATCATTCTCTCTTGCTAAAACGCCTGGGGAGATTAAAGTTTCTGCCATGTTTATTAGGTTAAATTATTTTTCTATAATAAATATTCAAAGAGAATCGAAACCAATTTATAGGTACAATATTTACCTACATAAATAAATATACAAAAATCAGTGTAAAATTAAGACGGTGTGAATTCTCCAGTATCTATATCAATTACACCGTTTCCATACTTAGTTTCCATATATTTTGCTAGTTCGTTTTCTTGCTGTTGAAGTTGGTCTAAAGTAGTTTCAGCACTTTCTAAACGTTTTTCTAAATTAAGTTCAGCTAATTTTATTTGACCTAACTCGTTTATTACTTTTTGTCTATTGTCTTGAACTACTTTTATTTGTTTTACTTCTTCTTCAGTTAATTTAGTTCCTTGTGTTGCCATAATGTACTACTTTTATATTTTTATCTGTTTTAAAAGATCTCCATGGATCTACCACTACTGATCCTTCTGGAAATTCATAATCATGATGTTTGCCCATATGCCCTAGTAGGTAAACTGCTTTAATAGGGGTTTTAGGATCGTAAGTTACCTCAAACTTACTACCAAATCTTTCACAATATCTTCCAGTTAATATAGATGATGAACCATCTAAATAATCAACATTTGGTTTATATGATTGACCTAATATAACGATAGGTAAATCAGACTTTTGACTTTCTATTACTAATCTTGTAGATAAATTTTTAGCTTGTTCTTCTCTTGCTTTCATTATAGCATCAAATAAGTCATAACCTAAGTCTAATTTTTGAGCCATATACCTTAACGCTATATTATCTCTTGGATGACATCCTCCTCCATCACCCATTCCTGCTTTCATATAGGCTGGTCCAGTTATTCTATAAGTAGATTTTTCTAATGCCTTAGTAACTACATCAACATTCATATTTCCTCCTTTTTCCGCAACATCTTGTATCATATTTACTAATGCTACTTTTGTTGATATAAATGTATTGTAAAAAATCTTTATAGCCTCTGCTTCATCCCAAGTACCTACTTCATATCTTATGCCTTCTGTAATAAAAGTTTCATAAAACTCTAATAATAGTTTAGCATCTCCTGTAGTAGAACCATCTTCAGTACCTATAATAATCATTTCAGGATTAACCATATCCCATTTTACAGTACCCATTGCTATTAAGTAAGGATTATAAATAAATCTACCATTTGGTATTCTATCTATAAACTCTCTTCTTATGGTTCCAGGTAAAACTGTAGATATAAGAACTATAAGCTGCTCTTTATTTACGTGTTTGTTAACTTCATCTAATACGTTATTAACTATTGTATAGTCAAAATCTTTATTAGGTAGATGAGACGTTGGATAACGTCCGTCATAATCTGGATGATGAGGTGTAGGTACTGCTATAAAGATAAGTTCACGATCTAGACATACATCTTTAATCGTAGATACCATTTTAAAGTTTTCAGGGGATACTTGCGTTACGTCGTAACCTATAACTTCATGTTTTTCTGCCATTACTTCGGCAGCGTCTTTTCCGAGTTTTCCAACTCCTATAAAACCTATTTTCATATTAAATCTTTACGTCTTTTTATATAAATATC
>MDTD01010808.1_pt1 | contig 22597 bp, 35 predicted proteins | sample 811221 | NCBI WGS metagenome assembly MDTD01 (sample SAMN05326646, study PRJNA326480) | marine metagenome | isolation source: seawater | place: Pacific Ocean: South West | collected 2011 | reverse complement strand
ATGAGGGACAAGAAAAGTTCTTGACTATTTATTATCTATTTAAAAACTTGGGGGGACTTTTTTTTCCAATCGCCTAGATCCTCGAAGGGGCGTACCCCCCTATGCGAAGTCGCACAGGTCATATCGTATACATAGTAATCCAGACTAACAATTCTAAACTTTTCATAACTTCCCTACCCAAAAAAAATTATAGGCCAATTTTTTCATAACTACTTTACTTCTGATTTGTTTTCAGTATTCTTAATCTACCCATAAATGGGGACGCTATAAAGAGGGGGGCGTTCCTCCGACTTCAAACCCCCCTCTTTTTTTAACAGGCAAGAACAATGATAAAAAAACCTAGAGCAAATAAACCAACAATCTACATAGACAGCAATGACACATTACATATAAACCACGATAACTTTGTTAAGTGGTTTTCTAGTATGGTCACAGATATGGGAACAGATGACTTGGAAGAGCACGAAATCCCCTATCATGTATTTTGTTGTGGGGCAGAAGCTGCGTTACGATGTCAACAAATGAAGAAAATACACTAGAGATAATATTAGATGATGGTGAACAGGATCTTGTAGAGTTTTTATGCAAAGGACGTTTTGATCGTGCAAGAGAAAGAAAAGCAGAATGGCGAAAAATGGGAAAAGAACCAGACAAGTATACCCATGATCGTGTTGGCTTACTTGCTGAACTTTCATTTGCGAAATTTACGGACGTTTACCCTTCACAAGTTTTATCCCCCAAAATCAATACCAAGATCTCAGGACGAGACATGGGTGACACGATTTACAAGGGACTAAGATTTGACGTAAAAGCTACTGTACACGAGAACGGAGTTTTATGGATTGACAAAATCAACGAGAACATCGATTATTACGTATTCTTTGTTGTGACGAATCATCCAGACAAAGCTGTCTGTAAGCTTAAAGGCGTTATAAAAGCAAGCGTTCTTCACTCCATAGAACCTAGAAACAGGAGACAATTTAAGTTCCCCTGTATCTTTGTAGAACAACAGGAGCTTACCCCTTGGGGTAAATTTGAGGAGGAACGAACTTGAAATACTTTTCAGTATGTAGTGGAATTGAGTGTGCTAGTGTGGCCTGGCATCCACTTGGTTTTAAACCGATGGGGTTTAGTGAGATAGACCCATTTAGATCGGCAGTTTTAGATTATCATTATCCAGAGGTGAAGAATTATGGCGATTTTACGCAAATCGAAAAAGACGACATCGGAGGAAGTCCAGATGTCCTTGTTGGAGGAACACCATGTGCAACCTTCTCAATCGCAGGACTTAGGGAAGGAATTTCCTCAGAAAGAGGAAACCTCGCACTTGAGTTTATACGGATGGTTAAAAGGCTTAATCCCAGATGGGTTGTTTGGGAAAATGTCCCCGGTGTCCTGTCATCGAACAACGGAAGAGATTTTGCTTCCTTCCTCACAGGGTTGGCAGAATGCGGGTATGGGTTCGCCTACAGGGTTCTTGACACTCAATATATACGAACACAACGCTTTCCAAGGGCAATCCCCCAAATGCGAAGGCGTGTCTTCGTTGTCGGACATTCTAGAGACTGGAGATGTCCATCCAAGGTACTATTTGACAGAGAGGTCTTGCGTTGGAATCCTCCACCGAGCAGACCGAAAAAACAAAGTCTTACCAGAAAAACTACGTTTCGCCTTACAAGAAGCGATCAACACATTCAAGACGACAAGGCAGGAACAATAGCAGCGAGGGACTACAAGTCTGCTACAGATCTTGTTTCTGATGACCTAACTATTATTCATGGTAACTTTTCTCGTGTAAATGGAGATGGTTTTAAGAAGGATGGTGCAACCTACACACTTACGGCAACAGAAGTACCAAGTATATACCAAGGTACATTTGAGGCCAGATCAGCCGATGACGGAGCACCAAGGGTTAGAAAAGAGGATGTAGCATCTACTCTAACGGCTAGGGACTACAAATCACAGGAGACTTGTGTAGTATTTGAACCAAGATCACCAGATGATGGAGCACCTAGAATAAAGAAAGAAGAGGTATCCCCAACTTTAAACGCTATGACAGGAGGTAATAGGCAACCATGTGTAAGTATTGTCTTTGAGCCTAAGTCACCAGATGGTGTACCAAGAGTTAGAAACGACTTTACATCACCAACGCTTAATTCTATGACAGGAGGGAATATTACCCCTTGTATAGTAGACGAAGGTGTAAAAGCACCAAGACAATCAATCGTAAGACGATTAACGCCTTTGGAGTGTGAAAGGCTTCAGGGTTTACCAGATAATTATACCCAAGTACCTTACAGAGGGAAACCGAAGGAAGAATGTCCTGTTTCCAAACGATACGAAGCAGTTGGTAGAGGTATGTCTATAAACGTTATGGAATTTTTAGGTACAAGGATTATGGAGGTAGATAAAGACCATGTTTGATTTTAGTAAGATAGAAGACTTTGACAGTCACATTAACCAATCAATACCAAACTATTCTTCTTTGTTTGCTATATTTAAGTCGATTGCAGAACACTACGCACAACCATACTCTCATGTGGTGGACTTGGGTTGCTCTACAGGAGCGTTCTTACATCAACTTAATAAAAACAAAGATACCCATTATCACGGAATAGACGTTGTGGATTTTAAAAATCGTAAAAAAGGCTTTCAATTCCATAAGGGAGATGTGTATGATCACCTTATGAGTATCAGTTCTAAGATAGGTCATACTTCCGTTCTTATCTCAATGTTTACCCTACAATTTTTAGGTAGAACAAAGAGACAAAGAATATTACCACTAATACAAGAGGTAATAGACAAAGGTGCAATACTTCTTATAGCAGAAAAGGTGTACCTTAATGATCCTATATTGCAGATGCTTGTACATCGTCAGCATATACAAGAAAAAAGAAAACACTTCACAGATAAGGAAATATTAGATAAAGATATAGAACTATCTAACTCTATGTTCTGCAAAAACGAAAGTTTATTAGAGCAAGAGCTAAATGGACTAGGTTTTAAGACTAAAGTGTGGCAAAGCTATAACTTTATGGCTTACACAGTACAGGGTAGGTTATGAAGTGCTATAACTGTGCAGAAGAATTGATTTGGGGAGGAGATCACGATATAGATGATGATGACAATGACTATATAATTGTCTCTAATCTTACCTGCCCAAATTGTAAAAGTTACGTAGAGGTGTATCACCCAAAGGAGAAAAAGGATGGACAAGAATGAGCATAAAAAAACAATGTCAAAAGCAAGCAGAGGAAACCTATACTATGTTCTTGGGTTTCTGCAAATACTTCTCGTATTATTGCTTGTTTCTTCTTATCTTACTAGCATCCTGTAATTGGGGTGTAGATGGTACAGGTGGGACAGGAAATTCTGCCTTGTACGATGAATACAAAGAAAGGATGGGAGTAGCAGATTGAGAGTTAATCGTTATAAAGGCACAAGCGAATGTAAAAGATGTGGTAAGGAAATGAATTATGTTCATAAAAGAAAAGAATTTTGCTCCCCACTTTGTGCAATGAATTACAAAAACAATGGCAGACAAAAAAATGGAATTACTCTTCCTTTCATTCCAGACAACCTGTTCGTCAAACCGAAATATAAAAGAAGATCATGGGCAACAATTTCAATGGGAGTTAAATCAAATGATGAGTGATGAACCATATCACAATAAAGGCTTTGGTCTTGCGTTCTTGGCCATAGTATTCTTTATGCTCGTATTCCCTGCGATGGTTCTTTTTGCAACAATGGGTACATGGGATATGTTTTGGAAGATGCACTTGCCACATGGTGATTGTTGGGAAAATAATAAACATGAAAAGGTATGCAAAGATGCCCAGAACTAGTACAGATTTAAGAAAGAAAAGGTCTTACAACATTTTAATCTACGAAGATGATTTTGAGGTGTTGTATAAAATGGCAGTTGATAGAACAAGAAAGGGGGGATCTCATGTCTCTGCGGCGCAAATTGTTAGAGAGGCAATCAACAAATTCCTCGAAGAAGGTGAAGGAAGAGCCTACAGATACTCATCCCAAAGGATGGGGTAAGGATGCGATTTACAGTAATCCACTTTTTGATAAATTCTGTGCGTACTGTGGCTCGAAAGCTGGTGCTTGTTTTTCACCAAACGCGGGTAAGGATTGGTATTGCTATGACCACAGGCCTGGCACTACTGAAGAGGAAAAGCGAGAACAAACAAGAAAAACAAAAATCATGGAAGAGCACATTGCCAGAAGACTTGGGAGAAAAAGAGATGAAAAGAAGGAGGATGGCGTATTCTGGTGATGACGAAGGATACTCCGATTACACGAAAGAAGAAATAGAATGGTACGAGAAAAGGCTTACAGATGACTGAAGCTAGAGAATGGTTAGCAAAGAATTGTCAGGTATCCCAAGTAGAGCTAGTCAACACTATGGGTACGGACAAAACTGTAGTCAATTCTGCTAGGGTTTCTTACGCAAACGACAGTAGGGTTACTGAAGAGGTTACTGATAAAGACGTAAAGCTCATTAATTATTTGGCAGAACATAAGCATACATCCCCATTTAACCATTGTTTTGCGTCTTTCAAGGTAGATGCACCTATATTTGTAGCTAGACAACTTGTTAAACATGAATATTTAGTTTGGAATGAGGTTAGCCGAAGGTACACCGAGAAAGACCTATCAGTTTTTCGCACAGGAACTTGGTATGAACAAGCAACGGCAAACAAACAAGGATCTGCAAAACGACTAAAAGCAAATTTACAGTATATGTGTACTGAAATATATGAAAATGCTATGTATACTGCCTTTAATTGTTACACGGCACTACTAAGAACAGGTGTGTCAAGAGAAGATGCACGAATGGTGCTACCACAATCTGCTATGACTTCATGGTATTGGTCTGGATCACTAGGTGCATTTGCAAAAATGTGTAATTTACGCCTTGATAGTCATACACAACACTACACTAGGGAGGTTGCAAAGCTTATTGATGAAATTATGGCTAAAAAATTCCCTATTTCATGGAGGGCAGTAGTAAAATGAAACAAGAGGATGCGTTTGAATTACCAGAAGACATAGTAAATCATCCCAAACACTACACTAGTGGTAGTATAGAGTGCCTAGAAGCTATGGAGTCCATGATGGAAGATGCACCAAATGTTGATTCGTTTTCAAATTACCATTGGGGCATCATTTTTAAGTACATTTGGAGGTGGCCACACAAGGAAGACCCCCTAAATGACCTTAAAAAAGCAGAATTTTACCTTAAAAACCTAATAAATCGCCTTGAAAATGAAAAAAAGTGAAATTATATAAGGACGTAACCACAAAACTTTGGTATAAGTGATAATAGAGGAGTGTGTATTACACTAAAGAGAATCAATCAGTTTTGTGGCTTTTTTAAAGTTTTGGAGGAAGAAATGACTAAAAACAATTACCAAGCCATGAGCGATAAAGACCTAGACGAAACAATAGGTACATATATTTCTCAGCTTAAAGATGCTTTGAAAGAGCAATCTGCTAGAAAACAGGCAAAATTTGACGAAGTTAAAGAAGAATACAAAACAGCTAGAGACAAGTTGCTTGAGTTTTCACCATTTGACAGAGCACAAATGGCCTATTACAGTCCTTGGGCAGAGACATTTAAGAAAACCATCTGGATTTGACACAAGTTGAGCAACTACTAAAGAACCTAGATCAGTTACCAGAAGAGCACAGACAGGCTATTGGTGCTGCCCTTCTTAAGTACAACACGCTCAATAATAAAGAAAAAGCCAAGAAAGAGTTTCTACCTTTTGTCCGACATTGTTGGCCGATCTTCATGGAAGGCCCACATCATAGGATAATGGCAGAAAAGTTTGAAGCTGTATCTAGGGGTGATTTAAAAAGACTTATCATCAACATTGCTCCTAGACACGGCAAATCAGAACTTACAAGTTGGTTATTACCTGCTTGGTTACTAGGACAAGACCCAAGTCGAAAGATTATATCTGCAACACACACGACAGAGTTTTCTCAAAGATTTGGGCGTAAAGTAAGAAACCTAATAGATACAGATACTTACAGAGATATATTTCCAGAAGTCTCGCTAAGAGCCGACAGTAAGGCAGCAGGACGATGGGATGTATCAGGTGGTGGAGAATATTTTGCTATCGGTGTAGGTGGTGCAATGACAGGTCGTGGTGCAGATCTGCTTGTTATTGACGATCCACATACTGAATCAGCAGGTATTAATCCCACGATGGAATACTTTGATAGTGTTTACGAGTGGTATTCATCTGGCCCTCGACAGAGATTACAGCCAGGTGGAGCTATCGTTATTGTAATGACGAGGTGGTCACAGCTTGATCTAACAGCTAAAATACTAGAAACCACAAGTCAAAGAGAGGGTTCGGACAAGTGGGAAGTTATAGAACTACCTGCCGTTTACGAAAATGGTGAACCTCTCTGGCCAGAGTTTTGGCCAAAGAAAGAACTAGATGCTCTAAAGGCCGAACTTCCGTTAGGTAAGTGGCTTAGTCAGTATCAACAAACACCTACGGCTGAAGAAGGTGCTCTTATTAAGAGGGAGTATTGGCAAGAGTGGAATAACGTAAGTCCACCACAATGCACCTTCATCATACAGTCAATCGACACGGCACACACTAAGTCAGCCAGATCCGACTATTCGGCTATAACGACTTGGGGAGTATTTGAACATCCAAATGAGGTAGGAGACAATGTACCAAATATTATCCTTCTTGATTCGGTTAATGAAAAATTGGAGTTCCCAGAGCTTAAACAACGTACCCATGAACTATATCATCAGTATGAACCTGATGCTTTCTTGGTGGAAGCAAAAGCAGCGGGACTTCCCCTTATACAGGAGCTACGAGCTTCTGGAATACCTGTCACAGACTATACTCCGTCTCGTGGTCAGGATAAACTCTCTCGTGTTAATGCCGTTTCTGACATTTTTGCGAGTGGTCTGGTATGGCATCCTCCGACTCGTTGGGCTGAACAAGTAATAGAACAATGTGCTAGTTTTCCCAATGGCAGTCACGATGACTTAGTGGACTGTACTACACTTGCCTTGATGCGTTTTAGACAAGGTGGGTTTATATCATTGCCATCGGATTACGAAGACGAGCCGATCCCTTGGTGGAAACAAAATAAATCTTACTATTAGGAGAAGAGATATGCCCGGTGGCCCAGATAAAGACAAAATAGAAGAGATCCGTTTAAGAAATAGAAAAGGTGATCCAAGGACAATAAAAACTCCTCCGAGTGGGTTACCACCTGGCTATAAACCAAAGCCAAAACCTAAAGGCTCTAATATGCAAAGCTATGAGCCTATGGGAGCAGGAATAAGAACGATTAAGGCTCGTAAGGGAGATAACCTAACTCATATTGCTGACAGAGCAGGTACATCTGTATCCACTATAATGAAACTGAATAGTGGTATTAAGGACAAAGACAAGATTTCAGCAGGACAATCTATCAGAGTTCCTCCTAACACTAAGGGAATGAAGATGGGTGGTAAGGTAAAAGGTTATAAAATGGGAGGAGCTTTAAAAACTCCGACAAACAAAGGACTTGCATCTTTACCTACAGAGGTAAGAAACAAAATGGGTTTTATGAAGAAGGGTGGAAAAGCTAAACCCTACGGAATGAAGAAGGGTGGAAAACCTCGTGGTTATGGACTAGCAAGAAGTAGGAGTAAATAATATGCCTGGTAAACACAATTTTAAAAAGATGATGGGTTATATGTATGGTGGCAAGGTCAAGAAGATGGCTGGTGGTGGAACACCAGGCATGGATGACATCATGGAAACCGAAGAGTACAAAAAAGTAATGAAGAAGATCGGTGGAAAAAATAAAGCTGATAGAACAGGTGAATCAACTAAGTCTGGTTCATTAGCAAAAGGCAAATTTGAAAAAATTAGGGGTGATGGAAAAGAAGTACAAGATTATAACGATGCATCTACAAGATTTAAAGCATCTGCTATGAAGGCCGATGAGGTTGTAAACACTAAGAGAGATCTTGGTGGTGGGGCAAAGATGACTTTGAGTGACAAAAAAGTTAAGCCAAAAGTAAAAGATTCTGATATTGAGAAAGGCATTAAGCCTTCCCCAAAAAAGGCAAAAGATAACCTTAACTTTAGAGTTAAAGAAAGAGGACAGACCCCTGATACAGGTTCAGTTTATTCAGACAAGATTAGAAATATGTCTGCAAAAGAGCTAAAGGCTTCTGGCTTTAAACAGTATCAAAACAAGCCATATGAAAAAATAATGAGAAAAGCAATGGGCATGAAATCAGGTGGAAAACCTAAAGCTTATGGTATGAAACATGGTGGTCAAGCTTGCCGAGGTGGTGGAAAAGCCACTAGAGGCACTAAATTTACAATGAGGTAGGCATGAAATTTACTCAACTCTTTATCCCATGTTCAAAATGCACAACGTATCAAAGTTGTGAACAAGACGGAAAGTGTAAAAAATCATAATGGCAGTCGAAAAGTCTATTGATCAACAGATACAAGAGGAAGTCGCATCCAAACCACAAATAATGAATGGTGCAGATGTAGATGCCCCAGAAGATGAGGTTGTGGTTTCCGAAGAGGCTATCGTTATTGAAATGGACGATGGAGGTGTGGAAGTTGACTTTGATCCAGAATCTACTGAAGGAATGTCTGGTGCAAAGTTTGGCGAGAACATAGCAGAGATTCTAGATGAGGAGGTACTTCAAGGTATTGCATCAGATTTGATAGCACAGTACGAGGAAGACAAAGCATCTAGAGAGGATTGGGTCACCACATATACCGATGGTTTAGATCTTCTAGGAATTAAATCTGAAGACAGAACGACACCTTTTGAGGGAGCTTGTGGTGTTACCCATCCGATACTTAGTGAAGCTACAATAAGATTTGTTTCACAATCTATGATGGAAATATTTCCTGCGTCAGGCCCAGTCAAAACTAAATCAGTAGGAAAACAGACTGATGAGATGACAGAGCAAGCTAGAAGAGTGCAGAACTACATGAACTACCTCTTAACGCATGAAATGAGTGAATATCGTTCTGAAACAGAGCAACTACTATTTAATCTGGCACTAGCAGGGTCAGCATTTAGAAAGGTTTACTTTGATCCCCATCATCAAAGACCAACTTCAGTATTCGTACCTGCCGAGGATCTCGTTGTTGCGTATAATACAACGGATCTAACAACATCATCAAGGCATACCCATGTTATGCAGAAGTCTGATAATTTTGTAAGAAAATTGCAAGTATCAGGTTTTTATCGTGATGTAGATTTAACCGAGGCTATAGAAGGGACATCAGATGTCAAAACAAAATACAACGAACTTACAGGTGTTACCGAAGTTAGTGAAAACGACCTCAGAACAATCCTCGAAGTCCATTGCGAACTCGACATCGAAGGATATGAAGACCAAAACGAAGACGGAGAAGGAACAGGAATTGCCGTCCCATACATCGTCACCATTGACGAAGCAAGTGATACCATCCTTTCGATACGCCAGAATTATTCCGAGAGTGATCCACTAAAGCAACCAATACAACACTTTGTACACTACAAGTTTCAGCCAGGCTTGGGATTTTACGGATTTGGATTAATCCACCTTATAGGAAACATAGCCAAGTCATCAACATCGATCTTGCGTCAACTTATAGACGCAGGTACTTTATCCAATTTACCAGCAGGTTTTAAAGCTCGTGGACTTAGGATCAAAGGTGACGATACACCAATATCACCAGGTGAATTTAGAGACATTGATCTTCCAAGTGGTGCAATAAGGGATAATCTGATGCCCTTACCATTCAAAGAGCCATCAGGAACGTTAGCACAATTACTAGGTGTTTTGGTAGAAGAGGGAAGAAGATTCGCCTCGATAGCAGACCTACAGGTAGGTGATGGCAACCAAGAAGCTCCTGTTGGAACAACACTAGCACTAATTGAAAGGTCTATGAAGGTAATGTCGGCCATCCATGCTAGATTACACGCAAGCATGAAGAGGGAGCTTGGATTACTTTCTAAGATTATTAGTAGCTCTATTTCTCAATATCCTTACGAGGAGAATGGAAATATACAACAAGACTTTGACGATAGAGTGGATATTATTCCTGTAAGTGATCCCAATGCGACTAGTTTTGCTCAGAGAATGATGCAACAGCAAGCTGCCCTACAAGTGGCAGCACAAGCTCCACAGCTTTATGACTTAAAGGAACTGCATAGAAGGTTTTTAGAAACAGCAGGTTTGGATAATATTGATAAAATCTTACCAGATCAAAGTGAGATACCTCCGTATGATCCTGTAACAGAGAATGCTAGAATGATTGGTGGTGGCCCAGTAAAGTCTTTTGCTTACCAAGATCACGATGCACATTTAGCTGCCCATATGAGCTTAATGCAGTCACCAGATATGCAAAAACATCCTATGGCACAGCAAGTAGGTCAATCTATTAGTGCTCATATTAGTGAGCATATGGCTCATAAATATAGAAATGAAGCCGAGAAGATGATGGGAGTTCAACTTCCACCTCTAGAAGATAAAGAAAAGAAAGGTCTTCCAGAGCAAATGGAAGCACAAATATCTAGACAGGCAGCTCAAGCAGCAGCCCAAATCACAGGAAAGGCACAACAACAAGCCGTTCTTGAGAGACAAATGCAAGCTGCTCAAGATCCTGTTATACAGCAACAGCAAGCAGAACTTCAGATTGAAAGAGAAAAGATCAAGCAAGATCAACAAGAAGCTTTACTTGATGCTAAAACAGATATAGAAAAGACTAAGATGAGGAACGATTTAGAGCGTGAAAGGTTACAACAGCAAAAGGACTTAGCAGAAGCCAAAATGCAAGTTGACCTTATTAAGACGGATAAACTGAATCGGAGCTAAAAATGTGGATGTCAATAATGATTCTGTGTGGTAGTGTGTATGCACAGTCTTGCATGGTTATAACAGGAAACGAGTTACATACAAGTAAGGAAAAATGCTTTGAAAGTGCTATTGAAAAAGCAAACAAGGCCATTACATTTCCTACTGTATTTCAAGCAAAGCCTTTTTGTCAGGTAATACCAGGCACAGAAACAGAAGGTGAGATAGATACTTAATGGAAGAAGAGTTACAAAAAACTCTTAGAAGGTTAATGAATGATTTAACCGATACTGTTGCACTAGGTGGAGCAAAGAGTTTTGAAGAATACAATCGACTAGTTGGTCAGATAGAGGGACTAGCGATTGCCGAGCGTGAACTATTAACGCTTATGAGATCGACTGAAGAATCAGAACTTTAGTCGCAAAAGGGAGCGTCTCCAAAAAAAATAGGAGACTTAAATGTCATCAGTATATTCTACTGCAAATGTCGTCATTCCAGATGACGCACCAACACCAACAGGATATCACATTCTTGTTGTCGTTCCTAAAGTAGAGGAACAAACCAAAGGAGGTATTATACTTCCATCCGATATCAAAGATAAGGAAGATATCGCTTCAATCGTGGCAAAAGTTGTTACGCTTGGAAATAACTGTTATCCAAACGAAGATCATCGCTTTCGTGGTAAAGCATGGTGTAAAGTCGGAGATTGGGTAGTCTTATCTAAATATGTCGGTCATCGCTTTGAGTACGATGGCGTGGAAATGAGAATTATCAACGATGATTCAGTCCTCGCTGTTATTAAAGATCCAACTAAAATTTCGAGGGCCAACGCATGAGTGTAGAAAAACAAACAGAAGAAGCTGTAATTAGCGAAGATCAACTAAAAGAGGAAGAAGTTGAGGTAGATGTTAAGCTTGAAGAAGCAGATAATGCTGCTGAAAGCACCCCTGTCGAGACACAGGAAGATACCAAGACTGACGAATCTGTCGAAACTAAAGCAGAGACTGAAGAAAAAGAAGCTGAACCGAGTCCTAGCAAGCAGGGTAAGACCAAATTCCAAAAGCGAATTGATGATCTTACGAAAAGACAACGAGAGGCTGAAAGACAGAGAGATGAATATTATTCAGTCGCTCAAAAGGTTCTCAACGAAAATAAAGAACTTAGAGAGCAAGCAAGCAAGTTTGGAGAGTTCGGCAGCACCGAGTTTGAAAATAGAATTAAGAGCCAAGTCGAATCTGCCAAGGAGGCCTTCAAAAGAGCCTACGAAGAAGGGGACGCAGAGAAGATAGCTCTAGCACAACAACAGATGATGGAAGCTACGGCACAGAAGTCTCAAGTGGGACAGATGAAAAGGGTAGCTGAAAACATCGGTAAACAGCAACAACCAGAGTTGAAAGCACCACCTAACACAAAAGCTGTTGAGTGGGCATCACGAAATCCTTGGTTTAATCGTGATATGGTAATGACTAATGTCGCTTATACCATCCATGACGATATAGTCCGAGGGGGAGTGCAAGTAGATTCCGATGAGTACTATGACACATTGGATTCTCGTTTGCGAAGAGAACTCCCACATAAGTTTTCCGAGGAAGAAACGGATAAGCCGAAGGAAACACAGAAACCTGTGACCCAACAGCCAATGGTTACCCCAGCGGGTAATCAGGTAGCTAATAAGTCACGCAAAGTCCGTCTAACGCCATCACAAGTGGCAGTCGCCAATCGCTTGGGTGTATCTCTAGAAGATTACGCCAAAGAGTTTGTCGCTTTAAATAATTGAGGTTTACATGACTCAAGCACAGCAAAACAAAAATCGTACTCCTAGATCTGTAGAGAAGAGAGAACAGGAGGAACGCAACCAAGATTGGACACCAGCTAATCTCTTGCCAGATCCACATCCAAAAGATGGGATCAAATTTAAGTGGGTTAGGGTATCATCTATGGGGGAAGCAGACCCAACGAATTATTCTAAAAAAATTCGTGAAGGTTGGCAACCTGTTGACATAGAAGAAGTACCAGAACTCGCACACCTTGTTATCGATCCTAATCCAAGGTTCGAGGGCAAACTAGAGGTAGGTGGATTACTTCTCTGCAAAATGCCTGAAAGGATGGTTAATCAACGCAACAATCATTACTTGAAACAATCGCAAGATCATCAAGCATCCGTTGATAATAATCTTATGAAGGAAAGTAATCCTCGTATGCCGATGGATAAACCTGCTAACTCAAGTAGGGTAACTTTCGGTAGAGGGTAATTTAAACCTTAAACCTAAATAGGAGGTAGATCTATGTCTACGACTAGTGCTCCTCGTGGCTTAAAGCCTATTGGGTTGCTAGGGGGAATGCCGTTTGCTGGCTCGACTATGGAAATTTCTATTAAGTCAGGCTATGCGACTGCAATCTTCAATGGTGACGTTGTAGGATATGCTGACGTATCGAACTCAACCGATGATGGTCATTTAGTTCGTGAATCAGCAGCTAGCGAGGTTAATCCGATTGGTGTGTTTTTAGGCTGTAGTTATACAGACCCAAATACAGGCCAACCAACACACAGACAATATTATCCAGGTGGCATTGTCGCTGATGATATTAAGGCTGTTGTGTCTATAAACCCAATGACGCTGTACGAAGTACAGGCCGATGGTGCAATCGCCCAAACATTACTAGGGCAAACCATTGACATGGCTCAGACGGCTTCTGGGAACACCACTACAGGTAATAGTGGAATACAAGCAGGTGCATCAACAGCTGCCATTAGTGGCAAATGTTGGCGTATTGTAGACTTTGTTGACAGACCAGGCTCTTCAGTTGGAGATGCCTATACTGACATCATTGTGATGATGAACCAATCCGAGCACGCCTTAATGGCTGCTGCGATAACTTAGGGGGTACAGTAAATGGCTATATCAAGATCCCAATTACTGAAGGAACTACTCCCAGGTTTGAATAGTTTGTTCGGTTTAGAATACAAACAGCATCCAGAAGAGTGGAGACAAGTCTTTGAGACTGAAAACTCTGATAGATCGTTTGAAGAAGAAGTCAAATTATCTGGCTTCGGTTTAGCAGGTACTAAGGATGAAGGCGCTGCGATTACTTATGATGATGCACAAGAAGCCTATACAAGCAGATACGTACATAATACTATCGCTATGGGGTTCTCGTTAACTGAAGAAGCAATCGAAGATAACCTTTATGCAAGTTTGTCTGCTAGATATACTAAAGCTTTAGCTCGTGCTTTTCAGCACACTAAAGAGATAAAAGGAGCTGCAGTACTTAACGAAGGCTTTACAGGTCAAGTTGGTGGTGATGGCGTTAACCTTCTTTCCACAGCACACCCATTGGTGAATGGTGGAACGAACTCTAACGAACCAAGCACACCTGCTGATTTGAATGAGACTTCTCTAGAGGCTGCTGTTATCCAAATAGGGAAATGGACTGATGAGAGAGGGCTGAAAATTGCGGCCAGACCTCAAAAGTTAATCATTCCATCTGACTTGCAATTTGAAGCAGAGAGAATCCTCAAGTCTACAATGAGGGCAGGAACTGCCGACAATGATGTTAACGCTCTTGCGTCTACATCTGCAATTCCAGGTGGATATATGGTACACCATTTCTTAACCGATCCAGACGCTTGGTTCTTAACTACCGATGTAGCAAATGGCTTAAAGCACTTTGTTCGTGTAGCAATGAAGACTTCTATGGAAGGCGACTTTGAGACAGGTAATGTTAAGTACAAGGGTAGAGAGAGGTATTCATTTGGGTACTCTGATCCTCTAGGGATTTTCGGATCTCCCGGAGCTTAAAACTCGTGATAGGGAGCGTGGCTTGATTGCCACCTCCCTTGGTTTTCTTGACAGTTTTTAACTGACTAACCCATTAGACAAGAAGGAATTTTAATTATGGGAACTACTACATTTTCAGGCCCAATCAAGGCAGGATCTGGTGCGAACATCGGATCAGTCGTGATGGCACAATCAAAAGTCATCGATATAATCGGTGCAGCTGTGGCAGATCAGGTATGTGCAACCATCCCTGCAAACTCACAAATCATTGACGTAATTGTTAACGTATCAACTGTATCAAACGATGGTGGAGCAGCTACTGTAAGCGTAGGAACGGCAGACGATCCAAATGCATTTGTTGATGCACTAAACGTTAAAGCACTTGGCACTACACACGGAACTCTGGATACAGAAGCAACTGATGTTGGAACAAGTGATCTTCAAATATTGGCCGATACTGCAATGGCTAATGGTGATGGAACTACAGGGGCAGCTACTGTAACTGTAATGTACATCCAAAACAACAACTTATCATAGGTGTAACATGGGACTTATAACGGCAACAACAGTCACGGCCGATGGAGTCGCTGTAGATCAACCGACTAGGGTTAAGAAGATCTACTACATCTACGGAACAGGAGCAGGAGCAATCGTCCTTAGAGATGGTGGAGCGAGTGGAACAATCTTGCTTTCGCTTACTGTTCCACAAACAGCAGCAGGTGAAGCTAGTGGATCAATTACAGTACCAGAAGGTGGTCTTAAGTTTGCTACCAATGTGTATGTAGATGTAACATCAGTATCATCTGTAACTTTATTTCATGGCTAATATAGTCGATTCAGGAAAGGTAGTTATTGTGGCAGAGCGTGGTGGTTTAAACAGACAGGAAAGTATCGCTGTGGCTCTAGCTCGTTTAGAAGAACGAGTAGCACATATGCATTCTGATATGAATGAAATGAAGGCTGATATATCACAGCTTAGAGCAACTGCCAATCGTTGGAGGGGAGCTTTTATTGTCCTTCTAGGGATTGGTGGTGCTTTTGGAGTTTTGCTTAATTTATTGATAGGATGGTTTAAGTAATTTTTATTTAGGGGGAATCGCTATAGATCCAATTACGATGGGTATGGCAGCACTTGGTGCAGTCAAGGCAGGCATTGCTATGGGGAAGGATCTGCAAAGTCTTGGAAAAGATTTAGGTAGAGTCTGGGATGCCATTGATCAAGTAAATACGAAACATACACAGGCTTCAAAGGGCAAGGGAGGTACATCTTCTCGTGCTCTAGATACCTATATAGCTACTGTCCAAGCTCGTGACATGGAAGATCAACTTAAGAGGTTGGTCATGGAAACTCGTGGAAATTCTGGGTGGAAAGAACTTCAGAAGATCCGTGAGCAAGTTATGAAAGAGGATCGTGAAGGTAGAGCCGAAGCTATTAGAAGGAAAAACCAGAGAGAGTATTACCTTTCTATTGTTTTGGGAATAGTCTTAATAGGTCTAGGAGTGTATGGCTTAGTTTACTTTGGATTGTATCTAAAGGAGACTACAAATTAGTGAGAAAGATTTAATATTTATAGTCATTATATTAACAGCATATCTATGGACTTTCTACTATCCACCTCTTTGGGAGAAGTACTAGTTGTGTTGGCGTAAAATAAGAAGACCAACATTAGGTCACCGAAAACATAAAATGCCTGAAGGAAAAAGGGAAAGCATCGTTCTTAGGCATAAAGAAAAAAAAGAAGATTTTTTATTTAGGGAACAAATATGGCAACAAGTGGAAGTTACAACTTCAATCTCGACATCGATGAGATTGTCGAAGAAGCACATGAGAGAGCAGGATTAGGCAGAGCCTATTCTGGTGCAGACTATAGAACTGCCAGAAGATCTTTAAACTTGCTTGGTCAGGAGTTTGCTAATAAGGGCATTAATCTTTGGACAATTAGGGAAGGCACACTTTCGCTGAATCAAAATGGTGGAGTGTACACTTTGCCAAGCTATGTCTTGGCTATATTAGATCATTCCGTTAGGACAGGCTCTGGAACAGGTCAATCAGATCTTGCTATAACCAGAATGTCATTAGGTGAGTGGGCATCCCTTACAAATAAAAACAGTACAGGAAGACCTAATAAACTTTACATAGAAAGACTTAGAGATGGCCCAAGACTTTATCCTTGGCCAGTCCCAGACAATGATACTTATACTTTGGTCTACTACTATGTAAGCATGATAGAAGACTCAACATCAGGATCTATTACTCAATATGATGCACCAACTAGATTTCTCCCTGCAATCGTATCAGGACTTTCATATCACATTGCGTTAAAAAATCCTAATACAATGGATCGAGTTCCAATGCTAAAACAAATATACGATGAAGATTTTAGTCTAGCCGCGCAGGAAGACAGAGACAGATCTGATTTTAAAATTACTCCCAAGGTGACATAATGAGTTACGCAAGTGGGAAATACGCTTTAGCTGTATGCGATAGATGTGGACAACAATATAAGTATAGTCAATTAAGAGAAGAGGTAGAAAACGGAAGAAGAAATGGTCTTCGTGTTTGTCCACCTTGTTACGATGAAGATCACCCACAGTTACGCCTAGGGAAAGAAAAAGTTGTAGATCCACAAGCCTTACGAGATCCAAGACCAGATGCAGATCAGGTGGCAACGAATAATACAGCGTTTAATAATAGATTTCCACATACAGCAGGAGTTACATCCTAATGCCTAATTACAATACGTTAGTAACGGACATAAAGAACTATATGGAAGACGATGGAACGGAGTTCTCAGCTGCTATAGATACCTTTATTGATATTACCGAACTTAAGCTTTCAAGAGATCTTGTTCTACCTGCCTTTAGGCAAAGAGCTACTAGCTCTCTTTCGCAGAATGATGCTTTTATAACATTACCTGCTGATTTAGTTGTTTTAGAAAACTTACATCTTGTTGACGCAAATGTAAGAAAAATACTTCTTCTTAGGTCAGATGAATTTATGATGGAGTTTTGGCCAAATAGAACAGTTACAGGAACGCCTAAATACTATTCTTATTATGACAATTCTGCTTTGTATGTCGCCCCTACCCCTTCGTCAAATCTTAATATAGAGATATCTTATAGAAGAAGATTACCTGCTTTGGGGGCAGGTGGTACATCATCTACAACCTATACTGTTGCAGTTGTCAGCTATGGAGGAGCAAACAAGTTCATTCTAGATAGTTCAGTTGCCCCTACACTCACATTGAGTAGAGGAAATACTTATATCTTCGATCAAAGTGATAGCACTAATGCAACGCATCAAATAGCATTTAGAACGTCTGATGATTCGAGTTACAATACAGGTGTTACCAATGAAGGAGTTCTGGGACAGGCAGGGGCAAAGACTACCTTTGTTGTTCCATCTGATGCTCCAAGCAGTTTAAAATATTACTGCACGACACACGGAAATGGCATGGGTGCAAATATTACTGTAACCGATAGTACAGCTAATCTTACTAATTGGCTCACAGACAACGCTTATGACGTTCTTCTGTATGGTTGTTTAGTTGAGGCTGGCAGTTTTAATAGAAACGATGCTATGGTTCAAAAGTATTTAGCTCTGTATCAAACCTCAGTACAGGCTATAAATAAAGAAGGAAACATGAGGTTATCAATCGACAATTTTTACCAAAAAAGTGAGGGTTAAAAAATGGCTACAGCTAATGCAGCAACAAACTATCTAGAGGAGAAATTAATAAAATTTATCTTCGACAATAATTCAGGTTCTTTTACGACACCTGCGGCAAATCTTTATGTGGGTTTAGCGACTGCCGTATCTGATGCAGAAGCAGGTTCGTTAACAGAAGCAACATTTACAAACTACGCTAGACAGCAAGTTAACGGAACATCAGGTGGATGGACAATATCTACATCAGGTGGGACTGTAACAGCCGCCAACGCGGCCAATGTAGAGTTTCCTGCGTCTGGGAGTTCAGTTACCAACCAAACAATTACACACGCTTTCGTGGCCGATGCATCTACATCTGGAAATATTTTGTTTGTAGGAGCGTTAGATGCTTCAAAAACTATAGGCAACCTGGACATCTTCAGAATCAACACAGGCAATCTGTCTATCGAATTGAAGTAGGCCTATGGCTTTTAAAGTTGCAGATCGTGTAAAGGAAAGTACCACCACCTCTGGTACAGGTAATATTACTCTGGGAGGTGCTCAAAATGGTTTTGTTACCTTCTCTTCTGTACTAAGCAATGGTGACACGACCTACTACACAATATCAGATGGCAATAATTGGGAAGTTGGTTTAGGGACGTACAATAGTTCTGGCAATACCCTCACGAGAACAGATGCAAACGTTCTTCAATCAACAAACAGCGATAACAGAATATCTTTAAGTGGTAGTGCTGCAGATGTGTTTATAACATTACCTGCCGATAAAGCTGTTTTCCTAAATACGTCTGGTGATTTGGTAGTAGGTTCACAGACCTTTTTAAATGCTACTTCTCAAAGGTTTAGTTATTTAGTTTCATCAAGCACACAAGCAGCTTTTACAGGTGCAGACGCAGCAGGTAGTACACTTAATTTTACAGGTAGCTTAATAGACGTATACCTTAATGGTGTGCGTTTATCTAAACAACAAGGCGACTTTACTGTAACAGGTGGACATACAGTAACCATTAGTCCTGCTGCTAATCAGAATGATATTGTTGAGATGGTTGCCTTCAATGTTTTCACGGACTCAGAGCTAGTAGATGATGCACTAGCGTTGAGTGTAGCTTTAGGATAGGGATATGCCAAATAATTTTAAAAACGACATAACCTCTGGATTGGGGACAAGTCTTACATCTATTTACACAGCAGGGTCTGGGGTAACTGCCACAGTCATAGGGATGACCTGTGCTAATACAACATCTTCCGATGTTACAGTTACAATAACAGTCACGGATACAAGTGCATCAGCCACAGCTAATGTAGTAAAGAATGCCCCTGTACCTACAGGTGGGAGTTTGGTGGTTGCAGGTGGCAATCATAAAATAGTTCTTGAGACAGGTGATATACTAAAAGCTCAATCTTCTGCATCAAGTTCAATCGATATAATGTTAAGTGTATTGGAGCAAACGTAATGGGATATATAGGTAATTCAAATCCAAGTGTAACAAGCCTAGGTGGAGATATTGATGTTAATGGACATCAAATAAAATCTTCTAGCAATGGAAACATAGAAATTGTACCAGATGGTTCAGGTACAGTAAAAATAGATGTGCTTACTTTTCCTGTCGCTGATGGTTCAAATGGGCAGTTTCTACAAACAAACGGAAGTGGTGTTCTTTCTTTTAGTACACCATCAGGGGGGATTGCAAGTGTAGTCGCTGATAGTACACCTCAACTTGGTGGCAATCTAGATGTAAATGGAAATGATATTGTTTCAACATCTAATGGCAATATTGAAATTTTGCCAAATGGAAGTGGGAAAGTACACTTAGATGGAAACGGATCATCAGGGGGTGTTCTGGTATCAGATGGATTGATAGAGATTAAAACAGGAACAGGTTCTGTTGGAGAGGTTAGATTTTATTGTGAGAGTTCCAATGCTCATTATGTGTCTCTTAAATCTCCTGCTCACAGTTCTTATTCTGGCAATGTTGTTCTTACCCTTCCTGCCACCGATGGGTCTAATGGTGAATACTTAAAGACCGATGGAAATGGAGTTCTTTCTTGGGACACTCCAAGTGGTGGTGGTGGAGGAGGTTCTTCTAGTGCCGTATTTACTGTAACTACAGCAGCTGCACCTAGTAATCCAAGCTCTGGACAAGCTCTTATATACTCAACACAAACTTCTGGAGAAACAGGTATTGCACTTCACTCAGGTAATACTTCAGAAGTTTTTAAAGTATACTACCATACTAACTCTACTCCTAGAATGTATGTTAATAATTCAGGAAATACCGATGTTTATGGTTATGTTGGTGCTTCTTATTTTGAAAAAAGAGCAGGATCGTCAGGTGGAAACTTTCAACCAAGTGCAGGATATGGTGAGGGTTCAGGATTAGAACTTCCAGGTGCTATTATTATGACAGGAAGTTCAGCTTACTCTCAATATGCAAAACCTATTAAAATGTATGGAAAGTCTAATGCCTACGTCAGCCTTCGTCCTTCTACCTCTCAAGCAGCAGGTACAAACTTTGATTTTATTTTTCCAGCTTCAGTTGGGTCATCAGGGCAATACTTAAAAACTACAGGATCAGGTGTTACTGAATGGGCATCTGTAAGTGCAGGTACACCTAACCCTGTTGATATTGCTGACGCATCAAGCGATCAACCTTCAACAGATTGTATCCGAGTCGGAACAGGTCACGATATGAGGATCTTTCATTATAATGGTAAAAATTATATAAGAATAGCCACAGGGGCTTCATTTGGAGGTGGTGGTGACTTTATGATACAAGATTCTTATGGTCAAGCCATGATAGACTGTATAGCACAAGGTCATGTTAAATTAACTCACAATGGATCTAATAAGTTAACAACAGCCTATGGTGGTGCTAATTCTATAACACTATCTGGGGTTTATACCTTACCCGGTTCTGACGGATCTTCAGGTCAACAGTTAACGACAAATGGTAGTGGTACTGTAACATTTGCGGCCGCAAGTTCTGACGAGAGACTCAAGAAAGACGTATCTGCAAATGATATGGGTTTAAGTTTTATTAATGAACTAAATACCAAGGTATATACATTTAAGAGCTATAAAGAGCTAGACGCAAGCGACTCACAGTTATCTCATTTAAAGCCACAGGAATATACTAAAGATGGGGACGACAGTACCCCTGAATCTGTTAAAAATGAAACCGAAGATGATATCCCTTATAATTTATCTACAAGAAAAGGTGAGCAAAGAGGTCTTCTTGCTCAAGAAGTTAAAGCTTCTTTAGATAAATTAGGTATTAAAAACTTTAAAGGTTGGGGCGAAGACAAGTATGGCGTTCAGGAAATACATCTTGAAGAATTTGTTGTCCCCTTAATAAAAGCAGTTCAAGAATTGTCTAAAAGAGTAGAAGAGCTAGAGAAGGGTTAAAAAATGGCAACATGGAAAATAATTAACACAACGCAGGCTAACAAAGGTAGTTCTGGAGACAATCAAATTGTGAGTGTAGATTTCAAAGTCGGTCATACAATCGGTGGGTTAACAGGTTGGGCTGGGTTTAAAGTCGATCTTCCTAACACAGAAGGCTCTTTTACTGCTATAGATGATGTTACTGAAAGCCAAGTAATTAAATGGGTGAAAGCAGCCTTACCAAGCAATTACGAGTATCTCTCTGTTACAGAATGCGAGACTAGAGCAAAAGAAGAATATAACAGGATTAAAGCAGAGGTAGACAAAGAAAATTTAACTTCAAGTCAGAATACGAAATCGTGGGAGTAATTTTGAATGACTAGAACAAGGAGTTTAGCAGACAGGGCCAGAGATCCTTCCTTATCTGGGGACACTACTCCTGAATTGGGAGGAAATTTAGATGTAAACGGAAATCACATCGTTTCTACCTCAAATGGTAATATAGCCATAACCCCTCATGGATCTGGACAGGTTGTATTAGATGGTCTAAGTTGGCCGACCTCTGACGGAAGTTCTAATCAACTTTTAAAAACAGACGGATCAGGTAGTTTATCTTTTGCTACAGTAAATTCAGATGTGGTAAGTGATACGACACCTCAACTAGGGGGCAGTCTGGACGTTAATGGGAATGCCATCGTTTCTGCATCAAATGGAAACATAGCTATTACACCTAATGGCTCTGGTAAAGTTATTATTGATGGGTTATCGCATCCAACTTCTGATGGCTCGTCAGGACAATTTTTAAAAACAGATGGAAGTGGCAGTTTATCTTTCGATACAGTAAATACAGATTTATCTAGTGACTCAACCCCACAGCTAGGGGGTAATTTAGATGTAAACGGAAACTCTAT
>MDTD01000706.1_pt1 | contig 22600 bp, 48 predicted proteins | sample 811221 | NCBI WGS metagenome assembly MDTD01 (sample SAMN05326646, study PRJNA326480) | marine metagenome | isolation source: seawater | place: Pacific Ocean: South West | collected 2011 | reverse complement strand
CAACGAAGAAACAGCACTCGATCTAGTTTTGCATAGATCTCGAGTCAACTTTTGTACTAACATTTTAGGAGCAACAATATGATTCTCTCTTACATCTTGACACTCGCAGTCGGATTCGCGCTAGGTTACTTCGCAGCAGATTACACCTACGATGGCGAGGAATACATCTCGCTCACTCCTAAAGGTCGCCAAACTCTTCTCGACAGCATCAATAACTCAGTCAATGTCGAGGACATCGCTAATCAAAAAAGTGATTCAGAAAACTGACTCGAGATCAGGGACGACGCTTAATTAGGGCTACCACCCTTCGGGTCGTCGAAACCTTGACGTGTACATTAAGTTTTCATCCTGATATAATAAACCATCACCACCACTCATAAGGATTAACATGGAATATCAATCAATCATGATCGTTGAGACTCCTCAACCCCGTCAAGCACACATTCTTTGGATGAGCTCACACGCTCCTTTTCCTACCGGTCACAAGGTCATCATTACTGAAGAGGATGACGTCAAGCCTATCCTCGCTCGTTCTATGAAGCTTGACAAGACTTATGATGTCCAGATCTTTAACCGCAAGAAGGAGTTTGTTGATGCCTTTGCTGTAACGTACACTCATTCGAAGTACAGTGACGGCAACTATCTCATCAAGCACATGGGACACTACTAGGACGTGTAACTAAGCCATAGATCTTATTATAATAAAACATCACCACCCACCATACTTTAAGGATTCATTATGGATATTGCAACTTGGCAACTACCATCCGGCATCAGTGCCAATAAAGACGCTAACATTGTACACCGCATGTCTCACTACCGCTTCGAACTTGAACATGTACTCAACGATGGGACGAGAATTGTTCCGAATGTCACAACGATTCGATATATCCTGCAGGCCTTCGACATGCTTGAGATGAAAGTAGCTATCGAAGAAGGCTCGTTCTATCCTTTAAAAGCTGACTGACAAAAATTGTCACTTTCTGAGCGCAAAGGGGGCTTAGCACCGTGTTGTAGTAGAGAGTTTTATAAATGATTACGACGTTAACGTACGTTTTGTTTTTTGACCCTTGTCAAGGTATAACGTATGAATTTGAAATAGATTAAGCAGAAGATCTTTTAAGCCACTTGTTGAATAAGATAGGGAATGTTATTATGAGTAAGATGATTAATGTGATGTTTGATGAGCGAGGGGATCAGGTTGGAGTGATGTGTGGAGAGGAGAGTTGTGAGATTGGAGTGCATGTGTTATTTCATGAGGGTATGGGGAAGTTGAGTGAGTGTTATTATTTTGGGGATGGATCTGTAGCTGCGAGGTTTCGAGATGAGATAGAGGCGAAGTATTGGAAGGATGTGAAGAGAGTGGAGTTATGTAGAGTGGAGAGTGTTGAGGAGGGAGAGATGAGGGAGGCGAGGCCGGAGTGGATGAGAGTGGTAGAGAGTGGGGTGTGTGTGTGATGGGAGTTGAGATGAGAAGAGACGTATTAGCATTGAGTGTATCGTTTTTGTTGAGTATGGGAGTTTATGTATTGATGAGTGAAGAGAGAGTTGAGAGTGTGGAGGTTGGTATTGGAGTTGAGGAGAGGTATGATGATGGGGATAGTGAGAACATTGATTGGATGAGTAGTGAGGAGGGGAGGAGGATGATATGGGTTGAGTAAGAGAATAGAGATAGAAGATTGTTTATGTATGTAGTAGATTAAAGTAGATTAGATAAAAAGAGAGAGATAGATTATGAGTATTAGTTATAGTAGCAGCACGTATAAGACGGTGAATTCAGAGACGGAGGTATTGGTGCCTTTTGGGTCTGTGTCGCATGTTAATAGTGGGAAGAGTGAGAGTGGAGATAGTGTGACATGTTGGATACATTTTCATAGTGGTAAGTGTGTGCATGTGAAGGAGAGTTTTGAAGTAGTGAGTAATGATTTGATGCAGTATTTAGAGAGTATGTGATTATGAGTGAAGAAGATCGTATTATTGAGGAGAGAGTGATGAGTAGAGAAGAGTTTATTAATGTTTTGAATGAAATGGATCTGCCTGTAATGAGAAGAGAGATTAATGAAAGTAATCTTAGGTGGATGATGCGTAATATTCGAGTGCGTAATGGTGATCATCCTAGAATTAAAGAAGTTTTAGGTGAGCTTAGGAGGTTGCTTCTCGCGTGTAATTAAGATTTTGTTGATATTATAATAAACCATAATCACCATTCATTAACAACCATTCAATCCATATTGAGGATAAATAATATGAAGATTCAAATTCAGTGGGAATTCGATTTGCCTTATGATTCTGATGCAGCTGACCATGATCGATTTGCTGAAGAGCAGGGAATTCCGCTTATTGTAGATATGTGTGAGTTCTTTGAGGATCCAGCAGCGGTTTCTGATGACCATATTACTGATGCTTTGAGTGATGAGTATGGTTGGTTGGTTAGAAGCTGGGAGGTTCTTGAGGCGTGTAACTTAGAAACGTGTGATATTATAATAAACCATCAGGCACAAACAATCAATCCTTTGGAGGATCAAATGGAAAGTTCAACTATTTCAACCCCTACTTCAGTTTCAAATGAGGAGAACCTTATGTCAGTTAATGATTCAACCCCAACCCAAACAGTTAATGAGGATGTTATGTCACAGCAAGATATGATTGTGGAGATGTTTAAGAACTTTTTGTCAGAAGGAGGAGATCCTAAGGTAACTGCCTTCAAGACTCATCTTAATGATTTGATCAATGGACATGTTAAGCCTTTATGTTCAAGATCTGGTAAGGCAGCTGATGGTTCTGATTGGAGATCTCAGCTCAAGGCTCGTTTCAGTGGTAAGGGAGCAAAGTGGGTAACAGTTGCGTTATCTGAGATTAACCCTACTATCACACAACTCGAGGCTGATGGTGTCGATTGTGATGATTACAAGACTTTGATTGAGCAAAAGGGAGGAGCATGGATTCGTTTTTCTGGTGCTCGTTTAGACTCAGATGGTCAGCAGGCAGCTGCATTCGAAGTTCGTACTGGAGGTTCAACCAAGGATCATCCAAAGCAGCTCCATATGATTCCTATCAGCTTGCTTGATGAGACCATCCGTCCTATGGGAGGAACTCCAAGATCTTTGAAGTTTGAGGTCGTTGCTAAGCCTGAGCCTGAAGTTTCTAACGAAGAGCCTGAGGTTGTTGAGACTCAAGAGACTGACGTAGAGGTTGAAGAAGTTGTTGAGAACGCTTTTGATCCTGAGAATCTTAAGGACGTTTATGATGACTTCATGGATGCTACGGGTTTTGAGGATGATGATCTTAATGATGACATCTTCTAATCCTAACTAGCAGCCGGCTGGTTAGGACCCAGCCATATAGCCTCCCGTCCCGTCAGCCACGCGGTACTTATTGCGTGCATTCGAGATGCCTTATGGTCTATAATATAGATATAAGGCAAGGAAACACTTTAAACATTTCAACGCAAGGATTCGCTATGTCAGATGTTTCTGCATTGCTTACAAAGATGTTAAACGACTATGATGGTTTTAAGTCAGAGTGTGCTGAAAGTTTGCATATGGATATTGACTTTTGGGTTCCAGTATTGGATAAGACTAAGACTCCAGTTGCAGCTATTTACTTTAATGGTAAGCATAACTCATTAAGCCAAGATGACTACTATAAGATTCGTGAAGCAATCATTTCTGCAGTACCACACCACTTTAACTAAGGATATTAGTATGTCAGAGAAGCAAGCAAAACTTAATTTAAAGAATAAGTATTCTAGCAATCGTAAATGGGTACAAGCTACAGAAAACCACGGTTTTTATTCATACCCACACAGTTATTACAAAGAGCTTGTAGATATTGTGTTAAGATACCGTTGAGATCTCACTACGTGTAATTAAGAATAATATTGTATTATAATAAACCATAATCAGCAACATATTAAGGATTAATATGAACATCAAAAATAGTTCTGATCATATAGACATTTATAATCAATGGAAGGCCAAGGCTGAAGTTGAGTTTGGTTTTAACAAGTTTTGGGAGAAGGTTAATGTTTATATTGATCCTCAAGATTGTGATTCTGCATCTTGGGCAATTGTAGGAAAGTTGGCGTATACTTCTTTGATTGCGGACAGAAACGAAGATTACATTTCATCATACAGCACTTATGGGGTTTAAGATTATGGAAGCTAATAGAAAGATTATTAGAAAACGTAAAGTAAATAGAAACAACTATACTATTTGGGCTGAGTCAAACAAGAAAGGCGGATATATTATTTATGCTGGCATCAAAGGAACAGAGAGTGTGACGATTGCTGGAGGTGCAAACAGTTACTCGACTTTAGATTATAATATTAGAAAAGCTAAACATAAGTTTGGATTGCTTTAAAATAATAGATATTGAATTATATAAGATTAAGCTTTAATAGGACATAAAATGAGATTCCATAATTACAACAAGTTTTTATCAAGTCAACTAACTTTTTCAGATATTCAAAACATTCTAAGTGAAGATGAATACAATCAACTGGTTAATCATTTCAAAGATCGAAGTGACGAAATGATTCGCCCTGCAGTATTTGAAGCAGAAGAAGAATTGAATAAAGAAGCACATAACATGGCAATGAGTAGTCATGTAGTTTGTAGACAAAACGAAACTTATGATGTTATTGTATATACATGTGACGGAAAGCAGCCTTACAGAAAAGGTAATTACTTCATGAAAGAAGGAGTAGGATATCTTGCGTATACAGGTGTTATTAATGCAGAAGACTATGATATGTCTAGTATGAAAACATTGAGAGAAGTTCTTTCAGATAACAATGATAACGTGTAGTTAAGATTTATTTATAGATTTAGTATAGATGTACCTGAACAGAACAACAGAAAACAGTCACTGGAGACTTTAATGATTAGACTCAATAAAGCTTTTAAAACATTTCCTTTTATTGTAGTTGCAGCTACTGGTTGTGCAGATCTTGACAACAAAAACGTTCGTCTGGAAGATTTACCTTTAGAAGAGATTGCTTCATATCTTGAATCAAGGGGTCATAATAAAGACAGGTTGATGACTTTGAAAGGACCACAGGGACCAGAAGGTCCTCAAGGTATTCAAGGAGAACAAGGTCTCAGAGGTGATAGAGGCCTCCAGGGTCCTATGGGACCTCAAGGTTCTATGGGTTTAGACGGTCCTCAGGGTATTCAAGGAGAAAGAGGATTGCAAGGAGAAGTTGGTCCTGCAGGACCGGTAGGTCCTCAAGGAGAAAGAGGTTTAAGAGGAGATGATGCAAGTGCTTTTGATGTTGCAGAAGTTTTAAGTGAAGATGAAAGCTTTCGCTCGTTACTAGTTGATGATTTTGCAGCTACACATTTAGAACTAGTTAATAGTGAACAAGGGCCAGTAGGTCCTCAAGGTGAACAGGGTGAACAAGGACCAGTAGGTCCTCAAGGTGAAGATGCTGATCCTATCGAAGTTGCTACTGAACTAAGTCAAAACGAAGATTTTCTTGATTCTGTGGCTGATGTCTTGGCAACAACATACGCTGAGCTTCTGAGAGGAGGAGAAGGCCCTGTTGGACCTCAAGGTGAACAGGGTGAAGAAGGATCTGTCGGGCCTCGTGGCGAGCAGGGTATTCAAGGTGAACAGGGGCCTGTTGGACCTCAAGGTGAACAAGGTCAAGCAGGCGTATCTCCAAGCATTGAAGATATAGTTTTGCAAGTTCAGGAACAGATAAGTATGCCAGAAGCAACGTCAAACTTAGAGCCTTTTGCAACATACAAAGTAACTTCTGATGGTGAAATAGTTGGTAAGTTAATTAGTAGATACTACAACTATAGACAATATATGTTTAATACTGACAAGCATATTATTGATACGTGTGAGAATTGGAATATTGCAGTTTATAATGAAGAAGAGCAGCAAATTAGAAAAATACATTTCGATACATGCATCAATGATATGCTTTCACCTTATATGGGTTGGGATCCTTGTAGATCTTATGAAGGTTGGTATAAGCGTAATATCAATTCTTACTTGCAACCTTATACAGCTCCAGAAAATTCTAGATGCTCAATCCCTGTGACTGGCGAAAGAGACATCAACTATGAGTATTTTAGAAACTTAATGCAGAGATGGAATATGTCTATAGGACAGCATGTAAAGTACGGCACAAGTTATTATAAAGTCTATGACACAGAAAAAGTTTATACAGAATTTGTTCAAGGATCAAATACAGTTGGCTTACCTCATAAGCTAATCTTGCTTTTAGAATATATTGGTGAAGAAATAGAAGGAGAAGAATATATTCATTAGTCAAAGCAGCAAGTAACAATAAAATGTAATTAATTTTAGCATTATTTCACAATAAAGATGTCAGAAAAGATTGTTTCTCATGAAAAACTTTATAATAATTATATCTTTCGTTGTCAATTCTGGTTGTGGTTCATTTATGTCTATCAGTGAACATAAAAAAATCACAGAAAAAAGAGAATCTGAATGGCTGAATTCTTGGAATAAATTAAAAGATTATTCTGTAAAGCTTGAAAAAAGTATTAAAAGTTATGAATCTTACTTGAAAGATGCAGGTCTGCTTCAAGAAAAAAACGAATTATTATTAGAAGAATTAAAATTACAAAATGAAAAAAATGCTTTAAAAATTAAAAGCCTTAACATGGTAATTGCTAAAAATTTAGAAAAAATAGATTCGTTAAACCAACTAATTGATGCTCTAAAAAAAGATATTCTGAGAAAAGAAAATGAGTATATAAGTTTAGAAAAATCAAAAAGAAGTTTTGTATGTCAAAACTGGGATTGTTTTTTATCTGCATTAAATGGAAGTGACTTCTTTTGGGATAAGTATGCTAGTCAAGCAGAAGATTTTCTTGGCAAGTCTCCACATAGAAAACTCTTGGAAAAAGAGAGAAAAAGAGTACTAAGAAATTGGACAAAAGGATATAAACAATGGCGTGGTATAAAAAGGACATACTTTGATTGGGTTAGTGGTGATAGAATAAAAACATTTGTTGCTGAATTGGGGTCAACTTATAATCATAGTTGGAATGCAACAAATGACTTCAGTCTATCAGGACAAATAAGAATTGAGGTAAGAACTAAAAAAGATCATGAGTTTTTTAAACAAGTTAATAACGGTTCTTGGAAAATTATAGTTTATGTTAAAATTAAAAAGAAACCTAATAAAAGATGTTTCATAGAAGATTGTAAGCTTAATTGGATCATTACTAAAGTAGTAAAAAAGATAGAGTTCGTTCCTGATATTGAGCAGCTTGGTTGGAATAGTAGGTATAGAAAAAAAGTATTTAATTCAAAACAGTTTAGTTATATTAAATAAGAATTACTATTATTTAGCATACTATTCGTGTAACTAAGTTTAGCATTATATTATAATAAACCACAAGGCAACATCAACCACACCTCTTCAAAAGGATTTAATATGCCTACAAAAAATAATAACATTTCTGTTGAACAATGGAATCAGTTAATGGAAGCTATTGATCAACATATTGATGAAGCAAAATGCTGGCCAGCTGATGTTCTTTATCGAGGCTCATCACAAGGTAAGTCATATCAACGATTTTACTGTTATGATAACTACGATCGTTTTGACCATCCCGGGTTAGATCTTCGTATTGTTAATGGGCAAAAAGCAGGTATGTTAACAGTCTACAATGCTTCAGAAATGGCTAGAGCTCCTATTACATTTGAGGAAGGTTTACAGATTGCTCGAAACTTCTTTAATGATTACGGTTGTGAGATGGCAGAAACCTTTGTCTGTGAATGGGTTATGGACGGAAATGACAGTGTATTTTAAGAAACATTATTAAATAACCTTAAGTCTTAAGGAAAGCAAAATGACAGAAGATCAACAAAGATTTGAAGAAATTATCTCTGAGATTGGTGACCTTATGGAAGAAGCAATCAATATTATTCCAGAGAACTTGGTTGAAAGAGCCAAGTCTTATTGGTATGCTCATATAATGTGTGCTATAAGTGATAATCATGAATTTATTGGATCCAGTCTTAATCATATGCAAGATACACTTGATGATTGGATGGAACAAGAAGGCGAGGATAGAGACTAATTATGGGTGGTAAGTTAGTAAATGGAAATAGAATATCTTCTGTTAAAGCAAAAATCATTGTTAATAAAGTTAAAGACGTGATTGGAGAAAAAGGTGTCTATATTGCGGGTAGTTTAAGAAGAGGAAAGTCTGATGTTGGTGATCTTGATTTGATAGTAGTAAGAGAGGAAGCTACTAAAGATCTAGACTTTAGACTTAAAGTATTGACAGGTTCAGATCTAAGTAAAAGAAAAACATGTAGCTTTATTTTCGAAGGTGTACAGATTGATTTAAATATTTGCAGTACTGACATTAAAGGCTCTTATCTTTTACACTGGACAGGTTCAACTAAAGAAAATGTTAGGTTAAGAAAAGCAGCAAAAAAGTTAGGTTGTAAGCTGAGTCAAAATGGCTTGATTAATAGTAGTAATGTTAATCTTTCTAAAGGGAAGTCTGAAGAGGAAATATACAGTCTTTTAGGTATGTCTTACGTAAAGCCTGAAAATAGATGAATAAATTGTTAGAAAGTTTCTATGAAAAAGTTTTTATTATTATGTTCAGCATTATTTATCTGCTGTGAAGATAATGCTTCTTTAAATATTGAATATCTAAAAGACAATGGTTATAAGGAGATTACTTGTAAAACAGTTGAGAGCTATCAGACAAATGATTCTAGCTTTATAGAGATTAACAAAAAGTTTAAGAAAGATAATGACTTTATTGTTGCAAGATGTTTTGATAAAGATAGCTGCTTGCTAAACTTAAATGTTAGAAGCAGTAAGATTGTTTGTCAACGATATATCATTACAAAAGAGAATCAAGATAAAAGAGATTATATACATAGTGATTATAGAGAATTTGTAGACCATAGAGTTCTTTATCTTACAGTAAACTATATAGATTAGGATAAATATAAAATGAGTAACAGTAATAACATCAAAAAACACTTCTTAGAAAAACAAGACACAAAGCTAATGAGTAGCATTATCATTGCTTTACTACTACACTTTGGTATTCTTATCTTTTCATTTATTAACAAGAGTTATGAGTTCTCTGCTGCAATGAATATTCAAGGATCTAGCAGTTTTTTTCAAGAGCTAACTATTATTGATGAAAAAATAGAAGAAGACTTAGAAGAAGATACAATAGGAAAAGCTGCTGGTGATCAAGAAGGTGCTTTTGGTGAAAGAGATAAAATTGTTAAGTCTAAAGTACCTAAGACTGAAGGGGAGCTTATTGATAGAGTTAGAGATATTGGTGTTGTTAAAGCAATTAATAGTCTTTCTAGTTCTGGCGCTTTAAGTAGCGTATTTGGTAACAGAAGTAGCTTTACTGATCAGCTTACAATTGCAGCAACTGGAGGAGCAGATGGTGAATTGATTATGGGGCATGGAACTGCAGGTATGGGCTTAAGAGGTACAGGTTCTGGAGGTGGAGGTTCTGGCTTTGGCCGTATTCACGGAATTGGTACTGTTGAGTCTGGAGCTGGTAGAGGAACAAGATCTAAACTTAAAAGAAGAAAGTCTGCTAGAAAAAAGTTCAGAGTTAATAAAGGAAACCCTACAGTCAGTAATTACTGTAAAAACGCAGACATATTAAGAGTAGTTTCAAGTAGACAAAGAAGCATTCAGTACTGTTACGAAAAAGAGTTGGCAAGAAATCCAGAGTTGAATGGCAAGGTTATTATTAATTGGAGAATCGGATTATCAGGTAAAGTTATGAAAGCATGGATTGGTTCTAGCAGTTTAAAAAATGGTAATGTAGAAAGTTGCATGACAAGAGCAGTAAGATTCTGGAGGTTTAACAAGCCAGACGGAGGAATATGCGAAATTAAATTCCCGTTTGTATTTAATCAAGGTTTCTGATATAAACAATATTCGTGTAATAAAGTTTGACATTATATTATAATAAACCATAAGGCAACAACAACCATCACAAATAAAGGTTTAAAATGCATTTTAAAGAATTTCACGTAACAGGTATTGATTTTAGTGGAAGAAGATTTAAGAGAATGACGTTTAGCAGTTTTAAAGCTGCAAATATGATTAACATTTGGGAAGGTTCAGTATGGGGAGTACAAGAAAGTGGCAAGCGTAAACTAATTAAAAGAGTTTACAACTAAAACAATAACATCTACAAATATTTAATTGAGGGATTACAATGGCTAATTTTCATACACAAGCAATGAAAGCAGCAAGAATGAAAGAAAATAACTTAGATATACTTAATACGATTAATAATAAGTATTTGAAAAAAGAAATATTTAAATTTGATAGACTTGACTTTAAAGATGATCATGAAGAGGAGATGATTGGAGATATTTCTGAAAACCAGCATTCTAAAAAAAGTTATACTTTTAAGCTTCACACGAATTATATTAAAACAAAAAACATCATGCTTGATAATGTATTTTATAAACGATATAACACGCATAACAATTAACATGCAAGTTCTAAATCACATTTATCAAATTAGCTTAAATATAAGTTTGTGAGTTTATTATGTTTAAAACAGTTTTAGTTTTAATATGCATGTTTATTGTTGTTTCTGCATGCAAAAAAGAAAAAAAAGAAATTACAGACAATAGAAACAAAGAAGTTTTTAAGTTAGAATGTAAACACCCGAGAGGACATTTACTAATATTTAAATTAGATAAGTTCAACTGGGAACATGCAAATAATTATAGAAACAGTACATGGAGGTTCAAAACTATAACAGGAATAAAAGTCAAGATGACTGGCTTTTGTTATACTGACAGTAGTATGAAAATACCTAAGTAGTTTATTTATCGTGTAAATAAGTTTATCAATATATTATAATATATCCATAAGGAAACAAAGACAAAAACAGGATTAAGTTATGTACACAATTCATTATACATCAGACATTATTAGAGGAAGAAATAATCTAGGTGATTCAATTTCTTTTGAAAACTTATCTGAAGATGAAGTGAAAAATAGAATCTCTGAGTTTAATAATGACTTTGGAAACCCTGCGTCAGTTACTGAAAGTCATATTATGTGGTTAGACAACAGAGATACATACTGTTTCTTTATTTATAAAGATTACTTGCCAGTTTCTGATATTAAAAGATTTGTTTAAAGTAGTCTGAAAGGATAAAACTATGAGTGACTTATTTACAATCAGCTTTGATGCTAATCCTTCTCCTTGGTTTACAACATTTGTAGAAATTAGTTTTAGCAAAGCTAAGCTACAAAGCACAGTCGATGAAATTATACTTGAATGCAGTAATAGAGAGAGTTATACTTCATCACATAATTATGATAAACATGTCGATAAAGTTATAGAAAAAAGTTGGGATAAAAAATGTGGAAATATTAGACCATACCTAAAAGCTTTGCATACTATGATTATTAGTCAGATGCCTCCACAGCCAAGAAGTTGGCATAATCCTCATGTTGCTGCAGCAAGAACGTTAGAGGGGAAAATTGCATGGAGTACTCCTGGCTTTGTTGAAGCAAGAATCTATAATGATCTTTATGGAGGATAGTAATGTCTTGTGAAATTAATCAAATCATATCTTCAGGAATACCTTCGATATGCATGTTAATGTTACCTATATCTATTATAACTCAAAGTGGAGTAAAAAAATCAGGTCTATCTGCTATTACAATTTATTTTGGTTTTCTAATTTTAAGCTATGTCTCTAACTAGAAGGATTTTATGTTTAAAGATGTTTCATTCAAAACAAAGTTAGCTTTAGTTTCTTTTATATTAGGTAAAATAACTTTTTTACCAACTACATTTTTTCTATTTTCAGGCCAAAGCTTTAAAGCAAAAATATTTCTGTTTATATATATTACTTTTATTCTATGCTCTCTTTTCCTTTCAGTTTCTGCAAACTATAAAAAAGATGAATCATTATCATTACTTAATAAAAAAGTTAAGAGTTGTGATAGTGGCGAGATTAAAGTAATCATTAAGGATGGTAAAATAATTGAAGTAGTTTAAATTAATGCGTGTAAATATATTCAAAATAAATTATAATAAATGGTATTACAAATTAAGTATCATATATACAATTTATTAACAAGAGAGTTTTACTAACTAATGATAATTGAAAATGTACTTCTTAATTCTAAGAGTCTAGAAGACTTTACAAGTCAATTAAATAATATTATTTCTTCATGTGAAGATTCGATTGAAATGTTTTGTGCTTCTTTGAATGCAAAAAAAATTCTAAGAGAAATTAAAAAGAGTACTCTTAAGAATAATAAAACTATACAATTTGTAATATACAATAACGATGAAGTGAGCTTATATACAGGCACTAAAAAAGATATTGTTTTCTTTAAAGAAAAATTAAACTGGAAATTCAAGGAGTTGAATAATGGTAGCATCTAAAATAGATAATCAAACTTTAAAAAACAATTTACCTATTAAAGGTTATATTGAAAATGAAAATTATGAAGACATTATAATACCAGCTAATACTACTATTATGATAGAAGACATCAAGGAAAGTTATCATCCTTATTACGAAGTTTATACATATAGAATTAATTTAAAGTTTAATGATAGTTTAGCTACAATTACATGTAAAAAAGTTGCTGGTTCTAAAAATGTTATTGTTGATGGCGTACAAAAAGGAAACTGGAGAGAAACATTTACTTGGGAAGATGTATTTTCTCAAGAATTCCCCGGTTAGGGGGTTTTAAGGGTTGCTAGCTTAATGGTAGAGCAGTGGACTTTTAATCCATTGGTTCTGGGTTCGAATCCCAGGCGACCCATTTACTGCCTATAGTTCAATTGGTTAGAGCGCCACTCTTATAAGGTGGAAGTTCCCGGTTCAAGCCCGGGTAGGCAGACTTATAACTATATTTTTACTTGCTTATACAGCATGTTGTTTCGTCAACTCGATCTAGGTATTTTATGTACTTTAAAAGTAAAGACTTCTTAATGAACCAAGCTATGCTAAATCACTTTACAAGCCTTGTGGGTATAGAGTCAGAGTTTGAAGGTTTTTGCTCAAAAGAAAAAGCATTCAAATATTCAGGTATCGTATGGAAAATAATAGAAGATGAGTATGATGGTTTTAGAAGTCAATTAGATTGGGTTGTTTATGGTAATCAAAACATAAGTTTTAATAATAATAATAATAGAGTAGCAACATTAGAAAGATGGGATGGTACCTCTACAAAAAGCATAAGTTATTTTACTGGTTGGGTTTTAAAAGATGTAGAAACGGATTCTATATTACTTATGATAGGTACAGACTTTTCAGATCACTACTATCCATCAACAATTCTAGAAGAATATAGATAAGATTATATTGCGTGTAATATAATTTTAATTGTAATATAATATTATTAAGGAGGCAAAATGATCAAACAAGTTGATGTTCTCGTTATCCATCCTTCATGGATTCTAGCTTTTATTTTAGGTTATATATTTGCAGGATATGTTTTCACAAAAACAGATAGTATTTTAGCTGCTGGTTTATCTATCTGGGTATGGTTTTCAAGTTTAGCTGTTATTATTCATTATTACTATTTAGGATATGTTTAAATGTTTTTTAATGTTGATCATAAACTATATAAGTATTTTACCAATAGAAGATCAATGTCTAGCCTAGAGATTGTTTCTTTAAGCGTTAAGCTTGCATGGAATACAATTATTACATTTATAATATTACTTTTGCCTGTTCTTATTCCTTTGTTAATAGTAAATTTCTTGTAAAGGATTTTATCTAATGAATCACGAAATTTTTGTTTCTGAAGATGCTTACTTATTTCTTGTAGAAAATAGAAAATATAATGGTACAATCAGTGCTATTAGCAAGTTTCTAGAAAAGAGGTGTGATGAAATATCTAATTACTTAGAACTAAAAAAAGGAATGAGTATAATGCTTGTAAAAAGACAAGATAACGTTTATTTTGTTTATAATCAATGTTTAGATACTTGTAACAAAGCTATTCCAAACAACACATACTTGCATAATAACTCTTCTTTAGGTTCTGATAGAAATATATTTAAACCTATTGGAAATGTTCAAGTATATTTGAATTCATATATCAGCTGGCATAGAATTTCTAATAGCAAAATAGAAAACATAGTAGAAAAAAACTATAAGTTTTGTAAATGGTCTTGACAATGAATAACAAAATTATTAATCTGCATGTTTTAACAGACTTTAACCTTCCGTTAGAAAGAGAAGTAAATGAATCTTTTAAAGTAAATACTAATAAAATTTCTAATTTTATATCTAGCCTAAATGGCTTTAGTATGTTAATTAATCCTTTTAATCCCAAAGCATTGATCTTAAACAATAAATATAAAATGATAGTCTTAACAATAAAAGAAAACAAATTAAATTGGAAAGACTTTGATATATATCATTTAAAAACTAATAAAAAAGAAAGGTTGTTTCTATAATGAATTTTCAAGAAAGAGCAATTGGTTTGATTCCTGAATTGGAAGAGTACTTTAACATTGACATGTCAATCGTTTCATTTGAAAAGAAAGATTTACCTGCTTATTTTAACATTAAAAATGTTAACGATAAAGATGCAATTTATACATTTGAAACTAATTTTGGTTCAGCTGAAATTGTTTTAAAGGATATCTTTACCGAAAATGAAAGTATTTCTTGGAATAACGTATTACAACTTCACTTAAATCAGCTAGAAAATATTAATCAATAAAAAGAGGTATAAAATGAAAAACAAACTACTAACTATTTATTTGTCTTCACTAATCATGTTGACTTCAATGGGAATTGTAATTTCTTATAAAGACTATAGTAAAGTTCAGTATCTTGACTTTACTAGTGCACCAATTCACATTACACCTAGTAAAGATAAAAAGTAATATTATTCGTGTAAATTATTCTATCTCCTTATATAATATTAATATAAATTAAAACAACAACTACAAAAAGAAAATTTAAATGAAATTAAACAATTTAGATATTAATAAGTTTACGTTTATCAAGCATACATTCATTAAGGAGTTTTCTTCTCTTTTAAGATGTAATAACATTGAAGATGTTGTTTGTATTTCTGAGAAAGAGAAAGAGACTTTTAATAAAGTATTAAATACTTCCAATAAAATTGGAACGTTATATTTTAACAGTAATAATGTATCTTATAGTTGCTCTTTACTCTCTATCAACGGGATTACTCTTATTAAAGATAATAATCCAAAGGGTGAATCTATATTTATTCGCTCTTCAGACTTAGTCTTACTATAATATAGTAAGCTCTAAGTAACCCAAACATTATATTAACAGAAAGGAACATGAATGGGAAATTCAAACTTTGACACTAATCGTTTTATTGAGACTTCAACTCCACGACAAATTCAAAATGGAACAATGATGTTTATGGACTCACACAACCCGGGAGTTTATTATTCAGCAAGTCGAAACGGGAATGTTAATCGTATTATCAAGACAACAGAACAAACAATCTCTACAGGAGACAATCAAACAACTATGACAAATACTCGAAAGCGAACACGTTATAATCGTGTTAATTATCGTCAGCCTAATAATGGCTCATTTGTACCTTTGCACAGGCTTAATGATCAGCTTCGCCGTATTCAGCATGTTGCAGAGGACTATGACAGCTCAGAAATTACTGCAGTATATACAAATAATACAAATACAATTGTTGTAACTCCTCGCTAATATTGATTAACTTTTAAGAGTTTAGTTATATAATAATCTAGGTGCTTTTAGCACCTTTAACGGGCCTATAGCTCAGTGGTTAGAGCTCCCGACTCATAATCGGTAGGTCCCAGGTTCAAGTCCTGGTGGGCCCATTTTGCACTAGTAGCTCAGTTGGAAGAGCATCGGACTTCTAATCCGCAGGTCACAGGTTCAAGTCCTGTCTAGTGTGCTTATTAATTTATTTTGTTTTGATAGAAACCATCCACTAATTGCTAGTCAATTCTATTAGGTTTATTTCTCAATTAAGAATCCTTGTATGTATGTTATCATATCATATCAAGAAAAGAGAAAATATTAAATGAATTTAAATTTCAATGCTCCCACCAGGCCCGCCTATATAAAATTGTTCTTCAACAGAATATGATACATTGCCTGCTTTTGATTCAAGAATTTGTTTATATAGATATTCAGTTGACATTACACTGGTTCTTCTATAAACATCCCTACCGTTTCTAAACATTACTAAAACTAAACCAGATACATCACCTAGCATATTATTATTAGGAACTTCATACATTTCATGAAGTATAAATTCAGGATCAAATTTTTCTCTGTCAATTTTGTAAGAATTTAATTCACTCGTAAAAGCATCAAAAGAACCTACATTAAAAGTTTCATGTATAGTATAAAATAACTCAGAACCAGCGTGACACCAATCAGAATACCAACTGTATCTGTCAATAATCTCTTCAAGAAAAATGTTACCATTCTCGTCAATAGTATCTGAATATCTAAATGCATCTCGAACTGCAGCTTTGCCTTTTTCTGATTGTACATTTTCCGGTATTGTTTTTGTAATAAATTCAATTAACTTGTTTTGTACATTAGAAAGTGTTTGTTTAATAATTGGCATGTGAGTCTCAACAACTTTTTTATCATTATTACAGTTAATATCAATTGTATCTAAAATACAACTGCCAATAGAATTATTGATGATGCCGTTCTCTCCGGCGATCATAGTTTCAAATGCGAAGTCAACAAAATGTGCACCAACCTGATCTCTTAACATTGCATTGTAATCCTTAATAAGGCGACCTAAATGCTGACTAACAAGATTAGAAAACTCCTCTTCGTTTTGTGCTACACATTTTAAACCTCTAGACTCAAAATCTGCAAGCTTTGGCATATTAGAAGCCTGAGTCGATTGGCTTAAAGAGTCTAATGCTGTAAGACCGCTTGATGTTGAGTTATTTAGTGCATATTGTCTAAATAGTTTACAATATTCTTTAAACTCGTCCTCACTAATTATTTCTAAACCCGGTCCAAAATGTTCAATAAATTTTAACATTGGTTCAGCGAGTATAGAAACAATACACTGTATGTAATGATATGAATCTGCCATATCTTGTAAGAATTTCTTCCAGCCGGGAGTTGACCTTAGCCTTTCTATCATAATATCTTCAGGCACATTATCTTGAAGTACAAGTTTTAATGGATCAAGAATACTTGTAAGTTTTGAAGGAATATTATTTATAAATTCATCTTCTGAGCTTGATTCTACTGTATAGTTTGCTAGAACATCTTTAAATCTTTGATTTCTTTCTTCAGCTCTCTCTTGAGCATCTTGATCTAGTTCTTGCGCAGTCTGAAAAGATGAAGCGAGATCTCTTCCTGTTCTACCTATTAAAGCTTCTATATCTGACTCTATTACAGGTCGACCCTTCTTAAAATAACCAGCACCTGTAAGCTTATAAGTCCCTAGAGATTCTGGGTGATATATTACACAAACAGGACCATCACTGTAGCCATAGAATATAACACCATCAATAATGTCTCTTAGCTTTAGCGCAGTGCCATTTTTAAATTTTTTGCTAAATTCATATAAAGCGTGTGTTGCAAGATCTGCTGTTCTTTCACTTGTGTTATAGTCACTATTCTTAAAAGCATCAGAAAAAGACATTTGATCGAGCAAATCAATATATTCGCTTAGCGCTTCTTCAGAGTCGGACGAAATTTCTACGGAATCAGAGTATTCGTAATGACCTCCAAGATTAAGCCCTTTTCTTTTAAGAATTTGCATAAATTGGTCGTCTAACGTATAATGATCATTGCCGTGTATTTTTCTTGCTATACCTTCGTTAAATATTAAAAAGTTTGATATGTCTACATCGAACCTTAAAATAACGTTACCATAGGTTTGTGCTATTTTTGGATTTAATCTATAACAAGTATAAAGTCCTTTTCCATATGCTGCACCGAAACCTGATTGAAAATAACTGCCTGCATCAAATAAATTATTGCTAATATTTCTTGCTATATGATATGCTTGGCCTGCTGATGTTTTGTATTTTTTTAAACCTTTAAGACCTGCTTTATACTCAACTTTAGACAAAATACTCTGTGCTCTAGTCTTTGGCTTTGATTTGTATTTTGCATCAATTTCATCTTCGAGGTCTTTAACGGATTTACTTTTAAGTTTTGCATAAACAGGATCATATTGTGCAGTTTTAAATCCAGTAAGATGATATACTGTTGCTACTTTTGAAGAATAATCAATCTCCTCTTTTAATAACTCTTTATAATGTTCTTTTAATAACTTCATTTAATCTCCGAACTTTACGTAATTAGGCTTTCTATTTTCTGGTAATATATAATTATGTTTAATTAGTTTAAATATTTCTCTTTCTGAACTAAACTTATAAGCTCTTTTGTTTTTACTATTAATAAACTGAAATGGTGTGTATCTAATATCAGTATTGTTTTTTAGATATTTCATAATTCTCAAGTTCCAGTCTTCACAGCCTGTTAAGAAAAACAGCATAGAGTAATAATCGTGATGGCCTGCAACAAATAAGTCAACGCCTGTGTTAAGAATTTTACCTTTATAAAAAGAGCTTTTAGCAATAAAATTATAATTCATTTTATCTTCTAATATTTTACCCGCCAATTTAGGATTATCTACCTCTATTACAATATCTAAGTCTCCAACTTTATGCCTTTTTCTTCTTAACGAACCAGCTGGCGAGATATTTTTTACTTGAACATCATTGCTCTCAAGTACATGTATTATATCTTTAGATTCTAATTTGTAGAGTCTATTGCCATCATCCCAAGATATTTGATTGGGTTTGTTTCTCATACAGTTTCCTCACATGTAATTTATTTATTTTTAGTATATTATAATAAAAAAAAGGATAATGTTATGAGTACAAAAAATTCTTTTATCACAGGAAAAGACTTCTATATTTTTACTGAAATATTTGAAGAAGATAAAGGTGTTTTTATAAAGTTTTTTCAGCCTAAAGAAGTTAAACTATCAACACATAATAGCGGTGTAAGTGAAGTAGAAGTTTGTATTTCAAAAGAAACTTGGATAGAGTTACAAAATAAAATTAAACACTTTAAAGAATAGAGCATATAATATAGATATACAATATTCGCTAATGTAGCTCAATTGGCAGAGCTCTTGATTTGTAATCAAGAGGTTATGGGTTCAAGTCCCATCATTAGCTTTAAAGGTTTAAAATGAGCAAAAAACTCAAATGTAAGAAATGTAAAAAAGAATTAGATTTTTTTCTACATGAATGCGAAAAAGGAATACAAGAAGCATACGGTTGTAAAAAATGTAGTAACTGGTGTGTTTATTGTAAACCTGAATGGAATAAAAATAAATAAGCCACCATGGCGGAATAGGTAGACGCAGGAGGCTTAAAACCTCCCGACCATATGGTTGTACCGGTTCGATCCCGGTTGGTGGTATTTGTTTTTATATTAATGCGTGCAACATTCATTTCTATTTAATATAATATTAATATAAATAATCAATTCTTTAAAGCGAGGATTAAATGGTATTACAACAAAATATTATTTCTAAACCTTTGAATAGTTCTTTAAACGATTACCTGCTAGACTTCTTTAGTCATACAAACCTGACTAGCGTTATTGAAGAAGGTGCTTGGGTAGCAGGCGGATTTGCAAGACTTGTGGCACTTGATGAGTTTAATATTATACCTAATACGGATCACAAGAAGATCTTAGAATACATTTATGGTTTTGGCGACATTGATATATTCAGTTCTAGTCTTTCTCAAATTAACAAAGCTTACATGAGATTTGCAAGAGGCGATAGATATACAGAAGCAAAAAAAGTTGCTCAGAATAATTACTTTAATTTAAATTATGAGAGTTGTTTTTCAAATAATATTAATTTTCCAGGAAAAAAAGAATTTGATGTTAACTTTGATATATCAGAACGCCTTAGAGAATATACAAATAAATATAGTCATATAAAACTTCAATTTGTCAATAAATTCTTTTATAACAATATAGAAGAAACTTTTGAAAACTTTGATTTTACAAATTGCAAATATGCTTTAACATTTAGCGATGGAAAATTCATACTTCATTATGACAAATCTGCTTTAGAGTTTGACAAAAAATCAGAACTTAATTTAGAACATTGCAGGTCTCCTCTTTTAGGTAGCAGAATTATAAAATATCTTTCTGGCAAAAAGTATATTACACATATTCATAACTCTAAAAGAAATAAAGATATTATTAAAGATTTCTGTCTAAAAGTTTCGACAAATACTTGGGACAGTTTATATGAAAATAATTTCTATAATACTTTAGATGCTGAAAATTTGAGAATTCCTTGTTTACATCAGCTTATTACATTAGACAAAGAAGACTTGATATTATTTCTTGGTAAAGTAACACACACAAAGACAGTTTATACTGGAGGTTATGGAGTATATAACTATGCTTCTACAGAAAAATATGACTGGGCTTTAAACGAGATCAATTTCAACATAGTAAGAAATAATAGCATTGTGTGACTATATTATTAGAAAGAATAGACTGTTTTATATTAAGTCTTTGACTAATAAAGGATATGATATTTGTTTGTCTTTACATGATTTAAAAGTCCACACATTTAATAACGTTGATATCAATGACATAGATGATGATTTAGTAGAAGTATTGCTAGATAACAAAGTAGAATATGTTTGGTTAAACGAAATAAGAGAGGTAAAAAATGTATAAAGTTTTTATTGGTTTTACACACCCAAGAATTAAAGAAGATTTAAGCAATAAAGAAATAACTTACTATGATATCTGCAAAGATGAAGTAGATATTCATATTTTTTCTAACTTAATGGATGAGTTAGTTAAAAATAGAAGAAAAAAAATTGATTTTGTCTTTGAAGACTTTTTTGCTTCTAGAGCTATTGATTTAGAAGAAAATAATTTGCTAATTAATAACATTAAAAGATTTTTTAAAGTTTTTAAAGAAAACTTCGAAATTAATAAAAAGAATGGATTTAAGTTTTATCTTCTTAAGATTGAAAACAATGTTGTTCATGATGTTATTAATTGTTGGCATGGATCAGGATCAAATTATAGACAAAAATGAAGTTACCAAATGGAGCATTAGAGTTAGCTATATCTCAAGCTTTAAAAAGTCCTATGAATCACAGGCATGGTGCTGTAATATGGAAAGGTAAACAAATTTTAGCAGCTGGCTATAATTATCACATTTCAGCACCTAATTATTATACAAGAGGCATATCAATACATTCCGAAAAAGATTGTTTAAAAGGATTAAGAGCAGAGCAAATATATGGAGCTAATATATTAGCAATAAGAATAACAAATGCTGGTAATCTTTCTCATGGAGCTCCTTGTAAAGGATGCAAAAAGCTCCTTAAAAGAAAAGGAATATACAAAGTATTCTGGTTCAATGAAGATAAAGAATTAAATTTCTTAAGGTTAAATTAAATGAATAAATTTTTAGTAATTCTGTTTTGGTTTTCTTGTTTTCTTTTAACAGCTTGTGTTTCCAATCACAAGTATACAATGCTAAAAGAAAGACTAGTTGACTTAGAAATAGAAAATTTTAAACTTAAAAGTCTTGAAAAAGAATTTGAACTTGTCAATGATCATTTAAATGATTGCCTAGACAATTCAAGAAATCTTAGATTTAGATTAGTTTCATGTGACAAAAAGCTAGGTGCATGTTTTGATACAAAATCAAATAAGCGATAATGTTAACGAAGGTTGGTACTTAGCAATAGTTGATCATGTATACGGTTCTCCTGGAATTAAATATAAAGATGTTGTTTGCTTTGTCAAATGTATTCAATACTATGAAAACGAAGATAGCTATTTTGAAGCTATTGTTCCTGATCTAGATTATAATATAATTTATATTGACAAGAAAAAGATAAAAAAATACTTGAGTTAACGTTTACTTTTGTTATCTTCTTTTATGAAATTTTTCATGTCATTGCTAGAACTACCTAGACTTAATTTAGCGCCTTCCATTGAAGCTGCAATCATTCCACAAACTTTTCTCGTCTTCTTAGAGAACACTGCAGATCCTGATGACCCTTGACTAATATTTATAGTATACAAAGACACTTCAGCTTCTTCTTTAAATACTTTAAACTTTTTACTTTTAACGTGACCAGAGTAAATTCCTATAAACTGTGGAACTGCTCCTGGAAAATAAACACCATCTGATGCTGATATGTTTATTATCTCTTCGCCGTAGTCACAATTATTTTCACTAAATTTAACAGGTTTGCCAAATAAATTGTTTGATTCTATACTGCAAAGGTCATTATTTTTATTCTGTTTTAATATTCTTTTATATTCGTATGTATTTCCATTAAAATCATATAAAGTAACAATAGGGTCTAAACTATAATTTGATGCAATATGTATTGCAGACAATGGATCAAGAGATTTATTATCAACTATTGCCTGTAATAAGTCAATCTTGTTATTGTTAAAGTCATCTTTATAACCAATATATTTCTCTATTTTTTTACATAAATGATTTGCTGTCATTATCTTTGTACTTGATTTTAGTTCATATACAAATCCTGAACCTACTAGTAGCGGGTTTTG
>MDTD01119165.1_pt1 | contig 22612 bp, 19 predicted proteins | sample 811221 | NCBI WGS metagenome assembly MDTD01 (sample SAMN05326646, study PRJNA326480) | marine metagenome | isolation source: seawater | place: Pacific Ocean: South West | collected 2011 | reverse complement strand
CATGCGAAAGCTCATCGTCCTCGCAAATGCCCTCATCCGCGACAATCGAAATTGGACCCCGAAACCTCATTGACCAACACGGATACTCAGGATGAGTCCCGTTCTCAGGCGCGCCTACCTTACTGACTCATGCTGAGCGAAGTCGAAGCATGAACCACACTGAACCAACTCCCCCACCGGATGGCAACCGCCAGTCCGGCTACAGGTGCTGGCTCAAGGCTCTACGGAATAAACCTTCCGCGCCGTACCCGCGAACATCGCCGCTTTTGCTCCTTCCGGATACTTCGCCGCAATCTTCTTCATCGCGTTCCAGTAAACCACATAATTGAGAGACCAACGGTCCACCGGGAAATTGCTCTCGAACATGCAGCGCTCCGGTCCGAAGCATTTGATCATGTGGTCATACCAGTGCTCATGCTGCTCCACGACCTCATCCGATGTCGGAGGAATATCCCGCTTGTCCCAGCCGAAGCCATTGTCCGGCATGGCCAGACCGCCGATCTTGGCATGAACATTCGGGCATTCGGCAATCGCCGCCATCTCATCCTTCCAGGCTTCAAAGATTTCATCCCGCTTGCCTTCATAAGGGCCAACGCCAATCGGCGTGCCGAAATGGTCAAGGATCATGGTCGTGTCCGGGCAGGCTTTCGCGAGGTCCAGATAGTCCTGGTTCTGGTGGTGATAGTGCCAGGTGTCATAGGTGAAGCCGCGCTCCCCCAGATGCTGCACACCGCGCCGGAAATCCGGCTCAGCATAAAGGCGCGGCGGGGCATGACCGGGAATCCGAAGCGTCGCGCCACTCGCATCACGGGAACCGGCATGGCGGATGCCGCGGAACAGGCCGTTCGACGCATCGACATGGCCATCCAGGACTTCATCAAGCTGCGCCAGCGGCAACCGCAGATCAGCATGCGCCACAAGCGCCGCAATATAAGGCCCGCCCTTTGCTTTCATCTGCGCCGCAGAGTCCGTCACGAACACCGTCTCGCCAATCGGCTTCAGATGATCCGGCCCATCCTTGCGGTAAGCCGCGCCGCATTCCATGAACACGGTCTGGACGACATTATGCCCGCTGGTCAGGTCCGCCAGAAGGTCCGGCACCTGATAGCCCATATCCTCACTCGGCCAGAGATGATGGTGCGGATCGACGATCTCCCGCTCCGGCTCCAGGATGTCTTCCTGAACTTGCCACACCCAATCGGTATTGTTGAAAACCATGCGCCTGCCTCCCTGTTTCTTTTGAGAGGCAGAGTGACGCCGAAAAACAAAGAAGGCCAGCACCGGGCTGGCCTCACCTCGCGTCAGTCGGGTTGCAGATCAGAAGGTGATTTCGGCGCCGGTCAGTTCCGGCAGCTGCAGGATGATGATCAGGTCGCGCATCTCCTGACGGGCGGCGACATGGCTCATCGTGAAGGAGACATTGGAGCCCTTCTCCGTCAGATCCAGCAGCGTCAGGCCGGCCGGGAAGAGTTCGCGATAGATCACGCGCTCGGACAGGCCGGGCGCAAGGCGGAAACCGATCCGCTTGGAGAGATTGTCGAGCGCCTCGCCGACGCGTTCCTTGTTCCGCGCGGCCAGCGGCGACATCCGGTTGCGCATCACGATCCAGTCGATCGGACGGCGCGACGTCTGCGCCTTCTTCTTGCGGCAGGACCAGACCATTTCGGAGTAGAAGCTCGGCCGGATCACTTCCAGCGTCTGCGGGTTCACATCGCCCAGCAGATCGAAATCGACGAAACTGTCGTTCAGCGGCGTGATCAGCGTATCGGCATGCATGTGGGCAGACCGCGACAGGAATGTGTCGCCACCCGGCGAGTCGATGATGATGAAATCGCAGGTCTTCTTCAGACGCTGCAGGCTGGAAACCAGCCGGTGGGTTTCTTCCGCTTCAGCCCGGTCGAGATCACGCTCGGTCGACGCATCGACGCGCACGATTTCCGGCATCGGCAGACGCGAACCGGTGGACTGCATCCAGCGCAGGCGGTTCTCGAGATAGCGGGTCAGCGATCGCTGGCGGACATCAAGGTCGATCACACCGACCGCCTTACCCATCCGCATCAGGGACACGCAAAGGTGCATCGAGACGGTCGACTTGCCAGCCCCGCCCTTCTCGTTGCCAACGACAATGACGCGGGCGTCCTTCTGGGGGACCGACAAGTCCGGGCCACCCACGAGTGCGGTAGGCGCGAATCCATCAGCCATTTCAGAATGCTCCAAGTTCAGTCAGTTAAAGTCAGCAGCAAAAAATCAGGCGACGCGCGGCATGTCCTGCGACGCATCCCAAGCCGGGCGGCTTCCAGGCATTTCGTCGAACAGGTCTTCGTCTTCTGCCAGGATACCGAACTGTGCAGGCATTGGCTCACCATCGAACAGCAGGTCGTCGGACATGATCGGGCCAAACGCCGCTTCTGCAGGAAGCTCTTCGGTTTGCGGAACGTGCATGGAAATCTGCGTCAGCAGGGAGCGCAGGCCAGACAGGGCACCAGAGACACGGGCCGTTTCACGCGCATACAGCGTTGCCGATTCCGTGACAGGGTTGCCGTCGCGGTCGAACATCCATTCGTCGATGTCCATCTCCGGATTGAAGTGCCGCATACGCGGCTCCGGAGCGCCCTCACCGGGAAGACGCGAGTCGCTGGCGGACATGCGGAACGCTGCCGTCAGCACGAAGGATTTGAGAGAAGAAAGGATGCGCTGTGTCATGGCTTTAAAATTCCTCCGAACAGGTTAACAACGCGTTTACACAATCCGGAGCCGGGACGAATTGAAAGTGAATTCGAAGACAGGTGACCTTACCCCCACCGTACGTACGAGACGTGAGCTACTGCAACAGGTTACGGCCTGGAAGCGGGCTGGCGAACGCGTGGGATTTGTCCCCACAATGGGGGCACTGCATGGCGGACATTTGTCCCTCATTGAAAAGGCAAAAGAAAAAGCCACGCGAATCGTCGCGAGCATTTTCGTGAATCCGACTCAGTTCGCCCCGGGGGAGGATTTCGACACCTACCCAAGGGATGAAGGCGCCGATCTGGCGAAGCTCGCCTCGGCGGGCTGCGATCTCGCCTACATTCCGACGGTCGGGGAAATGTATCCCGACGGCTCCGTCACGAATGTGCGGGTGGAGGAATTGTCCGACCTGCTGGACGGCATCTACCGGCCGCATTTCTTTTACGGCGTCTCCACGGTCGTCGCGCGCCTGTTCCTGCATGTTCAGCCGGATGTCGCCGTGTTTGGCGAGAAGGACTACCAGCAGCTGCAGATCATCCGCCGCATGGTACAGGATTTGGGCTTTCCCGTTGAAATCATTGGCGCTTCGACTGCGCGGGATGCCGACGGGCTCGCACAGTCATCCCGGAATCTCTACCTGAAGCCCGAGGAACGGCGGAACGCCGGCGCCATGCAGGCTGCGCTTCACCGGGCGTCCGTCAGACTGGCGACCGGCGAATCGCCCTCGGTCGCCCTGAATGAAGCGAGGGATCTGCTGGCGCGGTCAGGATTCGAAAAGATCGATTATGTGTCGCTGGTAGACCCGGCCACGCTGAAGGACCTGCCGGATACACCTCTCGCGACCGGAACTGTTGCCCGCCTGCTCGGTGCAGCCTGGATGGGCCGCACGCGCCTCATCGACAATATCAGCGTGACGCGGTGAAGGATTCGAGCAGGCTGAGCACCGTCTCATTATCCTCAGCCGAGCCAATCGAAATACGCAGACGGCTCGGCAGGCCATAGCCACCGACGGCGCGTACCAGCACGTTGTTCTGCTTCAGGTATTCATTCGCAGCTGCCGCCCGCTCGGGTGAGCCGAAATCGGGTATCACGAAGTTCGCCATGGATTTGGGCGTTGGCAGGCCCATCGCGTTTAACCGGTCCACATAAATCGCACGCCATTCCGCATTGTGCCGGCGGCTCGTCTCGATGAATTCCGTGTCGCCAATGCTGGCGATCCCGGCGGCGACGGCAAATGCGTTGATGTTGAACGGCGGCCGGATGCGCTGGAACGTGGCCGCGATTTCTGCCGGGAAATATCCCCAGCCAAGCCGCAGCGCCGCCAGGCCGTAAATCTTGGAGAATGTGCGGATCATCACCGTGTTGGCCCGCCGGTCGACCAGGTCACGGATTGCGGCCTCGTATGTCTCACCGACATATTCGGCATATGCCCCATCAATCACGAACAGGACATGCGCCGGCAGCGCATCCTGAAGACGCGCAAGGTCCTCAACCTCCATAATCGTGCCCGTCGGATTGTTTGGATTCGCGAGGAAAAGAATCCGCGTCCGCTCGCTCACGCCGCCCAAGACGGCATTGAAACCAGCGGTCAGGTCGGTTTCCGGCACGGTGACCGGTGTGGCGCCATGACCAAGCGCCGACACCCGATACATCGAGAAGGCATGTTCCGTGAACAGAACTTCATCACCCGGCCCTGCATAGGCTTGTGTCAGAAGGTGGATGATCTCATCCGATCCGGCTGACACCGCAACGCGGGAGACATCCTTGATGCCCTTGGCGTCAGCAATCGCCTGACGAAGCGCGCCGTAATTTGGATCCGGATAGACATGGACCTGCCGAGCCACATCCTGCATCGCTTCAATTGCCCGTGGGCTCGGCCCGAAGGGATTTTCGTTCGAGGCCAGCATGACAACCCGGTCTTCGCTGCCATGCAGCTTGCCGCCCGGGACATAGGGTTTGGTCTTCTCGATGTGCGGGAGGGGGCGAATGCTGGTCATGCGGGCGACTTACAATAGGTACGGGACGGTGGAAACAGAAATTGCGTCAGCTCATCCGTGAGGCGGCGCGGTCGAGTCCCGCGGAACCATACGGTAGTCAAGCAAGTGACGGCGCGGCGTGTCGCTCGGCGCAGAAATTTCCTCGAGCAGCAGGCCGACAGCTTCTGAGGCCAGCTCCCGGCTTGGCTGGTAAATCGTGGTCAGCGATGGGCTGATCGTGGCCGCCAGGGGCGTATCGTCGAATCCCGCCACCGACAGTTCCTGCGGGATCTGGATGCGCCGGCGATAACAGGCCGCGATCACGCCGGCAGCCATATCGTCATTGGATGCGAAGATGGCCGTGGGCCGTTCCGGCAGATCCAGCATTTGCTCCGCCGCAGCGATACCGGAATCGAAGGTAAAGTCCCCTTTCGCCACGAGGCCGGGATCGTATGGAATGCCCTCGGCCTCCAGCGCGTCCTTGTAGCCCTGGAACCGCGTACTTGCCTGATCATGGGTCACCGCGCCCCGGATAAAGCCGATCCGCCTGTGACCGAGGCCGATCAGGTATTCCGTCATCTCCCGGGATGCGGCCCGGTCGTCCATGGCAACGTCACGTCCCGGATCATCGGATTTCGACGGAGCGATCCGAACGAACGGCACGTGGTGTTCGCGCAACTGCTCAATCAGTCCCAGGTCATCGGATAGCGGCGGCGTCAGGATCGCACCTGCCAGTCTGTTTTCCGAGCGCAACGCCAGCACCGCGCGTTTATTGGTGGAGCAATCCTCCATGATCAGGCTGTAGCCTTCGGTCTGGCAACGCTGCAGCGCGCCAAGATGCACTTCGCCAACATAGTTGCGCGACGGGTTGGCATAAAGCAGACAGATGATCCGGCTCTGCCGTGCCCGCAGATTCCGTGCATTGTGGTTGGTCCGGTAATCAAGCGCCTTGACCGCGCTCATGACACGTTCCCGGGTCTGCTCACGGACATTCGTCTCCCCGTTCAGGACGCGGCTGACCGTCTTGAAGGAAACACCCGCCTCGCGGGCAACATCAATGATCGTGGCCGGTCTGGGGCCAGCATGTCTGCGGGGCATAATGTGCTTGCGTCAACGTTGTTTTGTCCAGTGGACAGAACTAAAGGCGAAACGCCTTATGTCCAACGGGCATTTCTCCGCCAGATCGCCGAAAATTGCGTATCGGGCGATTTTTTCGCAGCCGAGTGCAGAAATTACCGTTTCAGAAGCCCGTCAGCGCCGGCGCACCGTGCCACGCTCCACAATCGAAACATCCAGCACGATATTGTGTTCGGCGTTACGGTCCTCATCCGTCCCGAGGAACTTGGCCAGGAGGTCCACAGCCTGATATCCCATTTCGGCAATCGGCTGCCGCACCGTTGTCAGCTGCGGCCACATGGCGCTGGCGATGGCCGTGTCGTCAAAGCCGACGATGGACACATCGTCCGGAACACGCATTCCGCATCGCTGCGCGGCGGCGATCACTCCGGCAGCCATGTCATCATTGCTCGCGAACACGGCTGTCGGTGGATCGTCCAGGCTGAAGAACTTGTCACCCGCGACCATGCCGCTCCGGTATGTGTAATCTCCCCGCGCAAACAGGGCGTCATTCATTTCCAGGCCGCTTCGCGCCATCGCACGGGTGAATCCCATATGCCGCCGTCTCGCAGACGAATGCTCGGTTGGCCCGACAACAACAGCGATCCGCTGATGCCCTCTGTCGATCAGATATTGCGTGATCTGGTCAGCTGCTTCGACGTCGTCGATGGCAACGCTGACGCCATCCTGCGGTGTCTCCTGCGGCGCGATGAGGACCGGCATCAGACCAGCTGCTCTCAGCTGGCCAAGAATAAACTCGTCTTCGCTGACCGGTGGCGTCACGATCATTCCATCCAGACCCGCACTGCCGAGACGCTCAATGAGGGCGTCGATGTCTTTCTCGTTCGAGGAGGCCGAAAAGTCCTCGATCACCAAGTGGTGGCCAGCTTCACGGCAACGATTCAAGGCCCCAACCAGGAGTTCGCCGAGATAGTTGTTGCTGGGATTGTCGAAGATCAGTCCAATGAACAATGACTTGCCGCCCGCGAGGCGTCGCGCCATCAAGTTCGGTCGGTAATTTAGGGCCTGAATAGCCTGATCCACGCGCTCACGCGTAGACGTCTTGACCGATTCCCGGCGGTTCAGGACGCGCGACACCGTCATCTGGGACACGCCCGCCAACTCAGCGACTTCACGGATCGTCGCGTGTTGCTTTTTCCCTGTCTGGGGCAGCGGTTGTGTCACTCAGTCATCTCTTCAAGTTCGAGCCCGTTTGTTTCCCGCACAAAATTCATGACGAAGAAGACAGAGATCAGGGCACAGACGGCATAGAAGAGATAGGCACCGGTCAGTCCGATCCATGCGATGCTCAGCATGATCGGGAACGTGACCGTGATGGCGAAGTTCGCGATCCACTGGAAGAATCCGGAAACCGCAAGCCCTGCCCCGCGCACCTGATTGGGGAACATTTCCCCCAGCGCCACCCACATGACCGGGCCCCAGGATGAATTGAAAAAGACCACATAGGCGTTCGCTGCGAGCAAGGCGATGAGCCCATAGCTGCCCGGCAGGCCGACCTTCCCGTCGATCATCACGGCCTGCGAGAAACAAAGCGCCACGATGCCCAACGTCACAGTCATGCCGATCGATCCCACCAAAAGGAGTGGCTTGCGTCCGATCCTGTCGATCAGGGCCAGCGCGATGAAAACCGCGATGATGGATACCGCGCCGGATATCACATTGGTCAACAGGGCGTCGCTTTCCGAAAAGCCGACCGCCTGCCAGAGAACCGCGCCGTAATAGAAGATGATATTGATGCCGACGAGTTGCTGGAACGTCGCGAGACCGATACCGACCCAGACGATTGGTTTGAACACCGCGCCACGGCCGAACGCATCACTGATCGACGGTTTCTGGTCATGGGTCAGCGACTGTCTGATCTCCTCGACCTTTCGTTTGGCGGAATGGTCGCTCGACAGGCGGGTGAGGACCGCCTCGGCCTGGTCGACGGCGCCCCTTGCGACGAGGAAACGGGGGCTCTCGGGAATGCCCAGAAGCGCCAGCAGGAAAATGAAGGCGGGGATCAGTTCCATCCAGAACATCCAGCGCCAGGCTTCGAATCCAAAGGCCCACTTGTTAAGAGCCGAGCCGGTCGCCTTGGCGATGAAATAGTTCGACAGAAACGCCACAAAGAGGCCGGCGATGATCGCAACCTGCTGAATTGTGGCGAGGCGTCCACGGTGCTTCGACGGGGCCACCTCCGAAATATACGCAGGCGACATGACGCTTGCGGCCCCGACGGCCAGGCCGCCAATGATGCGGTAAAGCACGAACTCGGCTGACGAATGCGCAATGCCGGAGCCAAAGGCCGAAATGACGAAGAAAGCTGCGGCCACCAGCATCATGGTGCGGCGGCCGAATTTGTCTGACAGCGTCCCGGCCAGTGCGGCGCCGGCCGCGCACCCGAGCAGCATGGACGCCACATTGAAGCCCGTGCCAATGCTTTGGGAATTGAAGGCCACCCTCAGCCCGTCCACCGTTCCATTGATGACGCCTGAGTCGAAGCCGAACAGGAAGCCCCCGATCGTTGCGACGGCGGTGATCAGGACGACCTGGGCCATCTGTGTGTCAGCGTGGGCCGTTTCTGGCGGTGTGCCGGCGTCGCTCATCGCGCACGGTCCTCCCTCTTGGTGACGCTGCGGGTCCGCGACCCGTCATGTCTACCAAAACAGACAACAACGGTTTGCGTGAAAGCCCAACAGACATACGCGCACTGGTCTTATCAACGCTGACAGAAGCTGTCAGCGTCCGACGGGTCCGCGTTAGAGGAAGAGACTATTTCTGGGTGGCGCAGGTCTGGTTGTAGGCTTCAAAGTCCGCGTTCAAGGCTGTGACAGCTTCCTGAAGCCCAAGCTCCATGCGCAACAAGTCCGCTTTCGCCGCCTCATAGTCCGCCTTGGCAGCATCGGCGGTCTTCGCATGTTTCCTGGAGGCATTGCGCATGACTTCGACATCGTCCCAGGCTTCGCCTTTTGTTTCCACGATTTCAGCCTGCTCATCGCGCGCGTCTTTCAGCTTCGCGATTTCTTTCTGCTTAGGCTTGAACGTGGCTGACATCGCCTGACACCGGGCAAGTTCCTTGGCCGACGACGCTGCATCTGCAGAAGCAACGGGCGCGGCAAGGGCAAAGATGGCAGCAAGTATCAGTCGGCTCATAAACAGTCCTTTCTCACCAGTGGTCTGCAATATGAGGATTGTCATCTGAAGCCTTACTGAACGTTACTGCCCTGAAATTGCCCAATTTGCCGGCGGCGATCACGGCTTGGATGTCCCCTGCCCGCTTCTGCGGCGGCGGTTCTTGTTGGTGACATCGATGATGTGAAACACGGCGGCGAAGTCCTCCAGCAGTTCCCGCAATCGATTGGGACTGTCGAGCGGGGTGAACATGCTGCCGGGCTCAAACAGGTTGCCTCCCTGCAGCGTGATGTACAGCTCACCGCCATCGAAGCAGCACTTCAGCTTTCCGCCGTGAAATGCCTGCTCCAGGTTCACAAGTTCCTGCATCAGATCCGGTGTCAGCAGGTAGCGGGATTCCACCTGATCGGTTGTGTAGACCTCGAAGATTTTCTCGAATTCAGGATCTTCCAGCGACGCTCGCTGCATGCCGTTGCCGCCACCGAATCGATTGAAGAACCCTGCATCCCGGGTGACGAGTGTCCGGCCATAAAATGTCTTGTCGAAGTGAAAACGCAGGCATTGCCCACGGAAAACGGTGACCCATCGCGTCGTGGTCCGGCCCTTGGAATCGGTGGAGCGGCGCTTTTCTTCCAGATGCGCTTCGAAGAGTTCAAACTCGACATTATCGCGCGCCCCCGTCAGGCGGTCTTCATAGCTGGCGCGGTCCCAGCCAGGCACGATGCCGACATTCTTGTGTTCGTAGATCGAGGCGACCTCGCCCGGCTCAGGCTGGAATGTCAGGTCCAGCTTGCGCACGACAGGCTGGACGAGCAGCTCCTTGGCCTCCTTGCCAAAACGCTTGAGGTCCTGGCCGCCCCACGTCACCAGACCGAACCCGACAAGGACACCGAGAAAAGGCCCGAACACGGACTTGAATCCGATAAAGCCGATCAGCGCGATGGCCAGGCCCAGACCGATCCCGATGTAGCGGTACTTCCGCGCCTTGCTGACAGCCTTTTCCCGGTCATGCTCGCGCGCCTGAAGGGCGGGCCGGATCTCGTTCTGGTATACGCCGGCAAAGCCAGCGAATTCCTCCTGCAGGCCATTCATGGCCTCCAGGATCGCCGGATCAATCTCAGGCTGGTCTGTCATGTAAGTGTCCCGCGAACTTGAAATTATTACCTAAAACCGGTTTGCGCGTCCCGCCAAGGCGATCAGAGTTTCAGCCGCAGTAGGTATTCAAGATCACGGTGCCGGCCGACCGGAAACAGGAATTCCGCCACTTTTTCCCAGCCCAGCCGGTCGTAAAGACGCTGGGCATCCAGATTGCCGGAATAGACGCTGAGATACATCTCCGGCGCGCTCCGTTCCCGCGCCCAGGCGAGCGCCTCGTCGATGAAACGCGAACCGGTTCCGCGCCCCTGCAGGCGGCCATCGACGTAGACCCGCTTCAGCTCCAGCGCGCCCGGTTCAGGATCGGGCGCCGGCAGGCTGAGCGGGCTGCAAAGCAGGTAGGCGACGATGTCCCCGCCGTCTGCCTCGCACACCCGGACCAGCACGTCTGGATCCGCGATCCAGTCCCGGTAGAGATCCGGATTGTGCGACTCCTCCAGAAACGCAGCGAGGTCGTCCGGATTGTAGAGATGCCCGAACTTGTCCGTGAACGTCTTGCGCGCGAGCGCCGTCAACGCGGCGACGTCGTCTGGTACAGCGTCACGGAACAGGAGGCTTTGCGGCGTTTCAAAACTCATGAATTGCCCCTGCAACCGGCATTATTCCTCCGTCTCCGTTTCGTCGCCATAGATCGCGGTCCAGGATCCGCTTGCATCGATCCAGCCGCGGTACATGCCTTCGCTGTTGAAGACAAAGTCGACATCGCCATTGCCGTCGATCAGCACCACACCGCCATCGCCGCCAAGGTCTGCAACTTCCGTCAGGGCGACCTCTGCTGCTTCGCCGATGCTATCCCCGGCAAGCTTCACCCGGTCGCAGATCGTCTTGGCCACGCCAACGCGGATGAAATACTCGCCATGCCCGGTTGCGGACACACCGCAGACGCCGTTCTCAGCATATGTTGCCGCACCGATCAGCGGCGAATCCCCGACGCGTCCTGCGGTTTTTGCCGTCATGCCACCCGTCGTCGTGGCGGCGGCAATATTGCCGTCCGCATCGATGGCGACGGCGCCGACCGTCCCATGCTTGTCCGCCGCGGTACGGGACTGGGTCTCAAGCACCCGCTCCAGCGACTTGCGGCGGCGTTCCGTGTCGAAATAGGTGTTCGGAACGGTCTCGAGCCCCTGCGCTTCCGCAAACGCATCCGCGCCGGGACCGGCAAACATGACATGTTCGGATTTGTCCATCACGGCGCGCGCTGCGAGGATCGGGTTTTTCACGATGGTCACACCTGCGACAGCGCCGGCATCGCGTGAGCTGCCCTCCATGATGGACGCGTCGAGTTCATGCGTCCCGGCTGCGGTAAACACCGCGCCTTTGCCGGCATTGAAGATGGGGTTGTTCTCCATCGGAATGACCGCCGCCTGCGCTGCATCGAGCGCGCTGCCGCCATTGCGCAGCACCTCTGCGCCAGCTTCCAGCGCTTCCTGAAGACCCGCCCTGTAAAGCGCTTCCTGTTCCGGCGTCATAGAGCCGCGTGTGATGACGCCTGCGCCGCCGTGGATCGCCAGACGCCATTGCGGGGCTTCCGGTGGCTCAGCGTTCACAGGCGAAACCTGACAGCCCGCGAGAAAAATCGCGGCTGCCGCGAAAAGCGGCCGAAAAATCATGGAAAAGCCTCCTGTCCATCTGACAGCAGGTTGCCCACGAAGGTCAGAGGCCTTCAAGTCCCTTTCGTGCCGCAGTCAGCTTTTCGCGCCGCGCTGCCCAATCGACGAGGCGCTGGCGGTTCTCTTCCACGATTTCTTCCGGCGCGCGGGCGACGAAGTTCTCATTGGAGAGTTTCTTCTCGGTGGACGTGATGTCCTTCTCGATCTGGCCGAGTTCCTTGTCGAGCCGCTTGCGCGCTTCTTCGATATCCACGAAGTCCGCAATCTGGAGCGCGGCCACCGTGTCGCCGAAGACGGCCGTCACGGCGCCTTCCGGCGTCGTATCCGTGAACGCAATGTCTTCCAGACGGGCGAGGCGCTTCAGCACGTCTTCATGACGCATGGCGCGGGTCTCGATCTCCGGCCCGGCCTTGATCAGCGCCAGGGGGATCTTCGCCCCCGCGGGCACACCGAGATCGTTGCGCAGCGAGCGCAGTTCCGTGATCAGGCCGATCACCCAGTCCACTTCGTCAGCGGCGGCGTCATCGTGGAAGCCCGTGAAGGCGGGCCAGTCCTGCCGCATCAGCAGGCCCTGATCCTCAACCCGGCCGGGCGCGCGGCGGTCCCAGAGCTCTTCCGTCACAAACGGCATGAACGGGTGCAGCAGTTTCAACGTCTCATCGAGCACATATCCGCAAACCTTGCGCGTCTCGGACTTCGCGGCATCGTCCATCCCGCCGAGCAGCGGCTTGATGAGTTCCAGATACCAGTCGCAGAAGGTGTTCCACACGAAGCGGTAGACCGCTCCGGCGCCCTCATCGAAACGATAATCCTCGATGCCCTTCGTGACGTCCGCCACGCATTGCATCAATTCTCCGAGGATCCAGCGGTTCACCGGGCTCTGGATTTCGTCGAAGTCTATGTCCCCCGGCGCGCCGCACTCATTCATTTCGGCGAAGCGCGCGGCGTTCCAGAGTTTCGTCGCGAAGTTACGGTTGCCTTCGACCGCCTGCTTCGACAGGCGGATATTGCGGCCCTGCCCGGCCATGCGGCCCATGGTGAAGCGGAGCGCGTCGGCCCCGTACTCGTCGACCAGTTCCAGCGGGTCCATGGCATTGCCCTTGGACTTCGACATCTTCTGCCCCTTCTCGTCGAGGACGAGGGCGTGGATGTAGACATCCTTGAACGGGACTTCACCCATGAATTCGAGGCTCATCATCATCATCCGGGCGACCCAGAAGAAGATGATGTCGAACGCCGTGACCAGCGTCGCCGTCGGGAAGAAGGTTTTCAGATCGTCCGTCTGGTCCGGCCAGCCCTGCGTCGAGAACGGCCAGAGCGCGGAGGAGAACCAGGTATCGAGGACGTCCTCTTCCTGCTTCAGTTCAACACCCGCGCCGGCCATCGCCTGGGCTTCTTCCGCCGACGCCGCGACGAAAATTTCGCCTTCTTCGGAATACCATGCCGGAATCCGATGCCCCCACCAGAGCTGGCGGGAGACGCACCAGGGCTGGATGTTTTCCATCCAGTTGTAATACGTCTTCTCCCAGTTCTCGGGCACGAACGTCGTCTTGCCTTCGCGCACGGCGGCGATGGCAGGCTGGGCCATCGTCTTGGCGTCGACATACCACTGGTCCGTCATCCACGGTTCGATGACGACATTGGACCGGTCGCCGAAGGGCTGTTCGATCTTGAGTTTTTCGATCTCTTCCAGAAGTCCGGCGGCCTCGAAATCCTCGACAACTTTGTTGCGCGCATCGAAGCGGTCCAGCCCGCGATAGGCTTCAGGAATGCCCGCTGCATCGGCCTCTGCCCCATCCACGACGGCGGCAACTGCCGTCAGGATGTTCAGCGGCGTGTGGCCTGCGCGCTTGCCGACTTCAAAGTCGTTGAAGTCGTGCGCTGGCGTGATTTTCACCGCGCCAGAGCCCTTTTCGGGATTCGCATACTCATCCGCGACGATCGGCACACGGCGGCCGACGATGGGCAGCTCCACGAACTTTCCGACAAGGCCCGCATAACGCTCATCTTCCGGATGCACAGCAACGCCGGTATCGCCCAGCATCGTTTCCGGGCGTGAGGTTGCGACGACGATATAGTCGCGCGTCTCTGTGCCGGTGACGTTGCCGTCTTCGTCCTTGGTCGGGTGCTCATAGGTGACGCCATCGGCCAGCGGATAGCGCAGGTGCCAGTAATGGCCGTTCACTTCGCGCTGGTCGACTTCGAGATCGGAAATGGCCGTCTGGAAGTGCGGATCCCAGTTCACGAGGCGCTTGTCGCGATAGATCAGGCCCTTGTTGTAGAGCTCCACGAACACTTTGGTGACCGCGCGAACCATGGAGTTATCCGGATCGTTCCGGTCTCCCATGGTGAAGCGTTCGCGGCTCCAGTCGCAGGAGGCGCCGAGGCGCTTCAGCTGGTTGACGATGGCGCCGCCGGATTCGGCTTTCCAGGTCCAGACGCGGTCAACAAAGGCCTCGCGGCCCATGTCCCGGCGGCTGATATTGCCTTCTTCGGCCAGCTGGCGTTCGACCACCATCTGCGTCGCGATGCCGGCATGGTCCGTACCCGGCTGCCAGAGCACGTTCTTGCCGCGCATGCGCTCAAAGCGGATCAGCACATCCTGAAGCGTGTTGTTCAGCGCGTGCCCCATGTGCAGCACGCCCGTCACATTCGGCGGCGGGATGACGATGGAATAGGCCTGCGCAGACGTGTCACCGGATGGCTTGAAGCAGCCTTGTGTTTCCCAGGCCTTATACAGGCGGGGTTCGGCTTCAGCGGGGTCAAATCTTTGGTCGAGCATCGTTTCGGGCGTAGTCCAGATAAAAAGAAAAGGCGCGCCGGTGACGGCGCGCCCTTCCCTATAAACAATTTGGCGGGAGAGGCTAGCGCGCCATGCGGGAGATGCGCTCTACTTCTGCCTCGACTTTCTCTTCGACGATCGATGCCAGGTTGGCATCCAGCCACTCCTTGATCATCGGACGCAGCATCTCGCGAACGAGTGCTTCGAGCGTGTTGTCGCCACCAAGATCCATCTTCGAGATCAGCTTGCCGAGGGCTCCGGCAGCCGCGTTCGCGGTCGAATCATCGGTCAGCGAGGAATTATCGTAGGCGGGCGATGCAGACATGGCTTTCTCCACAGGCGCTGGTGCGGGGGCCGGTTCGGACACGACGGGAGCTGGCGCGGCGGCCACAGGCTCCGGAACCGGCTCAGGCAGGGGTTCAGGCTCCGGCTCAGGTTCATATTCGGCAGACCGCGACGCGCTGAGCAGAGATTCAAAGCTTTCGACCGGCTCCGGCGCCGCTGCGGGCGGTTCTTCCTCGGCGAAATCCTCGATTTCAAAGGCTTCCATCTCCAGCTCGACGCTGTCTTCCGGCTCAGCCGTGTCCTCAGAGGATTCCTCGCGGATGTCTTCGTCGAACATCACCTCTTCGAGGCTGACATCGTCTTCCTCGTCATTGGCGATCTCAGGCTCAGGTTTGGCCGTCGACGAAGGCGTGGCAGCGTCGTCAGAGATGATTTTACGGATCGACGCGAGGATTTCCTCCATCGTCGGTTCCTTATGTGCTTCGTTGGCCATCAGAGCCCCCTGATATGCATTCGCGTCGTCGATTCTATTTACGATCGCTAAGGCGATTGGGTTAACAAAGACCTGACAGTGTTAACCTCTTTCAGGACCGGTAGCTATGGTTGCGCCAGCTGGCCAGTCGCGCGCAGCAGCTGATGCGCCGCCACATAGGCATCCCGTTCCGCCTGAACCAGCGCCAGCCGGGCTTCGAACAATTGCTGTTCCTGGTTCAGGACATCCAGCGTCGTGCGAACACCGACCGCCAGTTCTTCCTTGGCACCGTCATACGCGATTTCCGCTGCATCGACCTGGCGTTTGGAGGCTTCGATCGCCCGCAGCGTCGCGTCATATCCGTACCAGGCAGAGGCCACCTGCGCCCGGATGGAGCGGTCCAGAGCATCAATCTGACGGCGGGCCTGATCACGGCGCAGGCGGGCGGCTTTGGTCTGGCTCTTCACCAATCCACCGGTCATGATCGGGATTGAGCCCTGCACGACACCGGAAACAGACGATTGCTGCACATTCCGTGTTTCGAATTTCGAATACTGAGTTTGTGCCGTTCCAACGAGATTGACGGTTGGGCGTCCCTGCGCCTTGGCCGCCTCGATCGCCTCCATCGCCGCCCGTTCGGAATGACGCGCGGCGATCATGTCAGGATTGGCGTCCAGACCCAGCCGGGTCGCCTCTTCCAAGGATTTCGGCAATGGCGGCACCGGCGGAGGCGGTGCCAGGTCGCCCGGGACAAGCCCGGTCAGGAAGGAATAATTTGCAAGACTGGTCTGAAGCGCGGATTCGGCCCCCGCCAGAGATGCGCGGGCGCCCTCAAAGTTGGCGCGGGCCAGCGAGACATCGGTCCGGGTCACAACGCCGACTTCGAAGCGGTCTTCTGCGGCACGGACCTGTTCGGTCGAAACCTCGACATTGTTCTCGCGAATGGAGACCGTCTCGCGATCTCGGCGCACATCCATATAGGCAGTGATGACCTCAAGAATCAGATCCTGTTGCGCGGCTTCATACTGCGCATCGGCCGCACTGATTCCGGCCTTTGCCTGACGGATGCCGGCAGAAATGCGTCCGCCGGTATAGATCGGCTTGGTCGCCTGGACCTGTGTGGAGAATGCACCGGAATCGCCGTTGCTGAGGCTGAATGGTGAATTGGTATCTGTGTACTGGTAGCCAGCCGAACCACCGACCGTCACGGTCGTGCGGCCACCTGCGCGCGCCTGCTGAAGCGACTCGCGGGCGATGTCCGACTCGACGCGTTGCGATTCGAGCTGCGGATTCGACAGGACCGCCGAGGCAACTGCATCCTCCAATGTCTCGGCCGACGCATTGCCGGTCACCAGCAGGCCGGCCAGCGCGCTGCCCGCAAGGATACGAAACTTCAGGGTCATAGGAGGCTCCTCAGATGCCGTAATTACTATTACACGCCTTTATACAGGCCTAGCGGCTACAGAGAACAGTGTTCACTTTTCCGGGGAGTTAACGTTAGCGCAGTTGCGCCCCGAAAATCAGAACACAAACGCCTTTTTGCGGTCAAACTGTGCAAATTTTGGCGGGAAAGCATCAAAGGCGTAGCGCGACGACACCGTATCGCCCGCCTTTGTGTAGACGCGGCCGCGCCCGACGCCTTCCTGTTCCAGCTGCACGAGGGCCAGGCGGCCCCCTTCGGCCAGCTGGTCTTTCCAGGCTTGCGGAATAGTTTCGACCATGCCGCAGACATAGATCACATCGAACGGTCCCTGATCCGACAGGCCGTCTTCCAGCTTGCCTTCGACGGCGACAGCCCGGTCGACCCCAAGGGACGCAAACCGGTCAGACATGGCATCCACCAGCTCGGCGCTTTCTTCCAGCGCGATCACCGTTTCGGAGAGGTGGCTGATCAGAGCCGTCTCGTAGCCTGCGCCGGCCCCGATCACGAGCACAATATCGGTCGGCTGGATTCCAGCCGATTTCAGCAGTTTCGCCGTGTCACGCGGGGTCCACAGGGCCCGGCCTTCCGACGTCTCGATCTCGAGTTCGGAATAAGCGACGGGTTTGCGGGTCGCCGGGACGAAGGCTTCACGGGGCGTGTTCAGAAAAGCATGGACGAATTCAGGATCCGACACGTCATTCGGGCGGATCTGGCTGTCGACCATGATTTCACGGGCGGCTTCGAAGTTCATGGGCTCTCGCCTTTCGGGGTGCGTATGTTCCTCTGGGGAGCCCTTTAGCATGCAGCTTCGGACATGCAATCGGCGATAAACGCGCACAGGCCTGAAATCGGCAGATTGCACGCCGGGCGGAAGGTTGCTAGGAGGCCTGCTTCCGGCATGGCCCTGTGGCGGAGTGGTGACGCAGCGGATTGCAAATCCGTGTACGCCGGTTCGATTCCGGCCGGGGCCTCCAGACCTTCCCAAAGCGATGAATATCCCTGTATTCATGCGGTTTTTCCGCAGGCGCTTCGGCGCTCGCAGCATTAATCCGGAACATTGACGAAGAAATTCGATTTTCCGGAAAGCCGTTTAGGTCGTGTTAACTATTTCAGCAGATTGTTAATCCTGTCTTCTCTTGGAGACACCCACCATCACCCAACGCCTCGGCGGGAGACACGTCTCCCGCCTTTTTTTTATGCGATTTTCTGGTGCGATCTGAAAGAATTGTGTCGTTCGCAGCATCAGAGGGCTTGAACCGGCGGTTTGGTCTGGTAATAGCCCCTCTCCGGCTGTTCCGCGATAGCTCAGTTGGTAGAGCAGGCGACTGTTAATCGCCCGGTCGTAGGTTCGAGTCCTACTCGCGGAGCCAGACACCCCGCGCAACCAATTGTTTTTATTGTGTTATTTGGATTTTAAGACAGTTTCGCCCCACAAACCGCCCCACAAAAAAAGCGGGGTGGCGTGCAACGGAAATGAACGCGATTGATCGTTGCTGCGGGATTCGGGACCGGCCTCTAACCTTGCCGATCTAAATACGGGGGTTCAATTCCCTCCGCCCGTTCAAATAATCGCAATAAAAAATGTAATCTGTGAGACACATGCGCCGAATCATCCGGTGACTCCCCGTTGCATGAAGATTTGGTCTTTTTAGGTTAGACGGTGATAGTCCCCAACAGAGAAAATCTCGATAGCGGAGCTCGCCCTTGGTAGACGAAACCCATCTGGCCTACCTCGCCACAAACGGATTTGAACTTTCGTTACCCGCGAAGGTGAATGCCGTCGCCAGGGATTTTACCAATCCGAAGGATGTCGGACCGGAGCGCGATAGGCTTGCAGATTATTGGTTCGTCCATTGGTCCGGGGGCAAGTTGTATCATCTCCGGCTGAAAGGTGGCGGACCAAACGTTGATGGAGAACAAATCGAGCTCGAAACCCGACGACACCCTTGGCTGTTGAGGGCACGGCTCGAAGATGCAATTGGCGAGATTTTCCATAAGTATGAGCCGGTGAGGTTACGACCCTTTGTGTTTCTCGCTCAAAATGCAGAGCTAGCTGCTGAGGCCGCCGAAAATGCCGGGATAAAACCAGCCGATCTGGCTGGTCTCACGATCACACCTCGATATGAGTTGAGCGCTAAGATTTATGAGCCTTCCAATGAAGAGGTAAGGATTGGTTTGTTTCTTAACATCCGCCTTTCCTATGACATCGGCCTTCATCTTCCTGAATTGCAGATGAAGGGAGTGTCCCTGAAAGGGTTGCATGTGGTTCTTCGAGACCCTCAACCCGGTCAACGGCGCCATCTTGGCAGAATAGAAAACATGCAAGGTAGCCTGCTCTCGCTCAGCGAGGCGCATGCAGATGCCGAAGTGAAAGTCGGCGACACTAAGCTCGAAGGGTCACGTGAGAATTTTTCTCTCGTTCTGGAGGCCATCCTCAAAGGCGGGAAACGAAAGTTTGAGGCTGCGCTTGAACAAGTCGAGGCTCGCTACCGTCTGGGACCTGATTTCGACAAGCGCGTCGAGGAGATGGGAATATTTCTTCAGAAGAAGCCGATAAATCTGGGGGCAGGTCTCGAGGCTACTGTGGGCGAGCGGATTATCTTTTCCAATGATGGCCAGACACCGACCATCTATTCCGCGCCTCCCGTCGACTATGTCTTCGGGCGATCAGGCTCCCCTGTGGCCCGATATGCATGGGACGGCCTTGCCCAGAATGGGCCCTATGACCGAACCTCCTTTGCAAAGCGCAATCCAAAGCTGCTCGTTATCATGCCCAAGGCCGCCAAGGGAAAGGTCGAGCAATTCTTGACCGGCTTCCGGAACGGACTTGGAGCGTCAAATAAAGGATTTCCCACCGGCTTCATGAAGGTGATGGGGCTGGCCAGTCTTGAATATGACCTTTGTCCAGTTGACCTGGCCGGTGTGGCCAGAAATGCAGTCGCGTCCACCTACCGCAACGCCATTGAGAACAAACTCTCTGGCGAAGCGCAATATGACGCAGCCATTGTTGTTCTTCAAAACGACCATGCAGACCTGCCCGGACAAGACAGTCCATATCTGCAAACCAAATCCATGTTGATGACATTAGGTATCCCCTCGCAGGAAATCAAAATGTCCACAATCACACAGGCCGCCAACTCGGTCGGTTACACAATGCGAAATCTGGCCGTTTCCCTCTATGCAAAACTCAGCGGAATTCCGTGGACTGTGCATCATGACCAAACAGTCGCTGACGAGCTGGTCATCGGAATGGGATTTGCCGAGCTCTCCGACAGCCGCGTTGCCGAACGCCAGCGCCATGTCGGCATTACGACGGTCTTCAGCGGAGATGGAACATATCTACTCGGCAACGTCTCCAAAGAATGCGCGTATTCAGATTATCCAGATACATTGCGCGCCTCGATCACCGGCGTTCTGAGAGACGTAAAGGCCCGAAACAATTGGCAACCTGGCGATACAGTCCGACTGATCTTTCATGCCCAACGTCCCCTTAAAGGCATCGACGTTGACAAGATTGCATTTCAATGCGGCCGTGAGGTCGGCGCCGATCAGGACGTGGAGCTTGCATTCCTGACGGTCACTGAGGATCATCCCTTCCAGTTGATCGACCGGTCAGCCCCTGGATCGCCTGTTCGATATGGCGCAGAAGACAGGAAGGGTGCTTATGCACCTGAACGCGGAACCATTGTGAGACTGGGGCGCCATACCCGACTGCTCGCTACGCGATCGGGAACACTGATTCTCAGAGCGCTTACCCCCTTGCCACGGCCTTTGCTCATCAGTGTCCATGTGGGATCGAGCTTTACCGACGTCGATTATCTCTCAGAACAGGTGCTGAAATTCACCAGCCTCTCCTGGCGTTCCGTCCTTCCTTCGGCCATGCCGGTCACCATTTCGTATTCTGAGCGCATCGCCGAAATGCTTGGCCGGCTGAAAGCGATTCCCGACTGGTCGACAGTCGCGCTTTCGACCAAATTGAAATTCAGCAGGTGGTTTCTGTGACAGCGCTTCTGACCACCCCACTTGGCGAAATTATGGGTGCAGCCAGAGATATGCTGTCGAATTCCGGCGCAGGCTTGAGTGCAGAACTCGGCCTGGGTACGCGTATTGCCGCGAGGAACAATCTCAACATTTTCTTTCCCAGGCAGTGTGGCGATTTGCCTGAAAGGGAACGGGCGCTCCGCCAATCTCCCGTCATGGCTGGGATCGGATACCAACTCGCCGAGACAGGACCGGACCTTCGCACAGATTGGGAAAATGCACTCAAAATGCTGCAAGGCCGAACTGCCTTTCCCGGCGACGGTCAGTATTTTGCGAATGATCCTGTCGAGCTTCTGGGCATCCTCAGTGGTATCCTTGTGCTCGAGCCCAATGGTGGCCCGCATTCGCACTGGTTGTCTGAGCTGCTCAGACAAGGCCTCAGCTCCAAAGCCTTCAAAACACCGATCACACTTTTCGCGGCGCGGCTGGCCCACGAACAGCTCGACCCGGCCTTTGATATGTCTCAATACCCCTTTGACCCGGCCGACCTGCTGCGGGGCGATCTCCTGCTGATGACATCAGCCATCCTATTCGCCTTCAACTCTTCAGGCGCCGGTCTTTTGCCTGCAGTCGAAGAAGCCTTTGCTGAAATCGTGCTCGGAAATGAGATCAGGCTCAATACTCCGGCCGAAGCTGCGGCGGCCATCCTGTTGTGCCAGAGAATTTCGGATCGCATCCTCCTTGAACTACGCGGCGACGTATCGGCTATCGACCGGATTGTCAGCCTGTGCCGGCGGTTTCCCTTGTTGTTGAAGCCGATCCAAAACCGGCATGCAAAGCGCACGCCGTTCGAGATCAATGACGAATATGACGTTCAGGATCTCTTCCACGGGATCCTGAGACTGCACTTCGATGATGTCCGACCAGAGGAAGTCAGCCCCTCGGTAGCTGGCGGATCGTCACGTGTCGACTTTTTGCTAAAGCACGAACGGCTAGTTGTTGAAGCCAAGTTCATGGGCCAGTCCATGAGTCAGAAGAAACTTCGCTCTCAACTCATAGAGGACATCACCCTCTACGCGGCGATGGACCACGTCGATACGCTGGTCTGTCTCGTCTACGACCCCGATCTCAAATGCACCAATCCGCGCGCGATCGAAACTGACCTCCAAAATTCAATCGGACGCCTTGAGGTAAGGATCATTGTCTGCCCGCAAGGGCAGTAGCACAATGCGACCACTCTATACGACGATGTGCCGGCAAATAGTATCCGCACATGCCGCCGATCGGTGCTACCGTGTTGATGGGAGCGCTTGCCGGATGCCGCGCGATTGACGGGGTTCGGACTTCATATATTTTTACTTAATATTCAAGGATACAATTGTCTTTGCGCTCCAATTTGTATCACGTTTTGTGATCGTTTTGTATCACGTTTTCAGAAAGCTCAAAGACCACTAGTCCAGCACAAAATACCTCGAGATACCATCGACAGAATCTGATGCCTTCTTTATGCGCCTCAAGATGGTCTGGCTTTTATTGAAGGCGTTTGGTTCGCACAATATTCGCGAATTGAATACGAGCGTTCGACAGCCATACCCACGCTAGGACGTCCTATGCGCGATGGTCGTTATGATATGCGCCAATGTTATGGCCGCAAATACGACGAAGATATTCGAAATCGAGTCTACACCGGAAAGGGTCAAAAACTTACGGCTCATCTATCTCAGGACCAGAGGGTCGGAGGTTCGAATCCTCTCGCTCCGACCATTTTCTCAGCGGGCAAAACGTCCGTACTTGTTGAGATTTCCCTGTAAATACCAGCCTCTCCACGCGGAAGTCGCACCTTTCTGCCTTGCGTAACCGTCCGGTCTCCCCGCCCTTGCGGGCGTGTCCCTGATGCTGATTTTGGTCGGAAGGGGCGGATAGTGTCCGCCTGATCTAAGTGGACACGAT